>Ga0180007_10000465_pt1 | contig 68595 bp, 71 predicted proteins | sample MM_PC_MetaG_FD_121122 | JGI IMG/M metagenome (GOLD analysis project Ga0180007, IMG submission 121122) | Groundwater microbial communities from the Aspo Hard Rock Laboratory (HRL) deep subsurface site, Sweden - MM_PC_MetaG | ecosystem: Environmental > Aquatic > Deep subsurface > Groundwater... | reverse complement strand
TAAGTGTCTCCCCATTTGATAAGATTCCCTTAGCTAAGCTAATATCTGAGTTTGAATTACAGAGTTTAGAGGACCATCCCGAGAAACAGGCTTGTTTGTGGGATTCTTAACCGGACACTAGTGATGGAAACGTTTTCACTAATCCTCAAAAAAGGTATGCTATAATTCAATTAGGTACTATCAGTTAATAACACACACTTATGACCACCAAAAAACTCAGCAAAGGCATGCGAAAGTATATCAGACATAAAAAAGCCGAAATCAGAAAAATGACTCCTGAACTAGAAAAACAAAAACAAGAAATTGATTCTTTTCTAGAAAGTGTAAACCAAGAGTAGTGCAGATCATTCTAGCCAAATTTCCACATAATTCAGAACTTGGTGGTGGTGAACTCCATACAATAACACTCGTCAAAAACCTCATTTCTCGCGGAGCGGATTGTATGTTGCTCAGTTCAGATGAAATATTGCTTACAGAGTTTAATAAGAGAAAGTTTCCCGCAAAAAAACTTTGGGCACCGCTCGAGCCGGTATCAGCAAAGGGACTGTTGGTTTTTCCTTTTTTAGCCCCATTCTTTTTTTTCTATCTTCTCTACTTTTTAATACGATTCAAAAAAGAAAAGAACCCCTCTTTGTATTGCTTGACCTATACAGAAAAAGTATTGATGACGCCTGTGGCGAGGCTTCTTGGATTCAAAGTAATCTGGATGGAGCATTTGCGCGTAGAAAAGTCCTATACGCACAATCCTCTCAAGTTTTTGTATAATTGGTTTTCCAAGTATGTAGTAGTGGTAACGGTTTCTCAGGCAGTGGGTGATCAACTTGTGGCTCTCGGCGTAAAAAGAGAAAACGTTACTGTTATTTATAACGGCATTGATACAGACTTTTTTAAACCGAGTGGTGAAGGCAAAGAAGATGACACAGTGACGATTGGCGTTGCGGCACGGCTCAGCAAAGAAAAGGCAATTGATGATTTGATCAAAGCATTTGCCAAGGCACAAAAGCAGTATCCAAGCCTTGAACTAAAAATTGCAGGGAAAGGAGATCAACGAGAGATGCTAGAAGCGCTTGCATTCTCTCTTGGTGTCAAAGAGTCCGTAACGTTTGTCGGTTTCCAGAAAGATTCAACAAGAGACTTTCTGGAAACGCTTGATATTTTTGCGCTTACCTCCAAGGCAAAAGAATCCTTTGGCATTGCGGCAGCTGAAGCTGAGGCAATGGGACTTCCCGTTGTTGCAAGTAACATCTCGGGGCTCACAGAGGTGGTCAAAGATAAAGAAACGGGCATTGTGGTACCTATTGGTGATATTGACGCTATTTCGGATGCATTGCTTACACTTGCAAAGGATCCAGGTCTGAGAAGAAAATATGGTGAAGCTGCAAGGGAGCGAGTCGTTAAAAAGTTTGGTGAAAAAACAATGATTGATGCGTATGAAGCGTTATTTAGCGGAAAAGTGAATGAGTGAATCGGTAAAAAAAATAGGTATTGATGTAAGAGTGCTTGCAGGCAAACGCACGGGAAAGGCAAATCACCTGCACTATTTACTTACCGCACTTTTTTCTTTTGATACAAAAACGCAGTACGTGCTGTATACAAAAGATGATCTACAAGGATATACGTTTCCGTCGAACGTGACGGTAAAGAAGATTAAGATACCAATGCCCTTCTGGCATGTATTTTGTTGGTTTGATTTTACCTTCAGGGAAAAAGTAGACATTTTTTTAGCAACAACGAGCTATATCATTCCCAGTTTCTCAAAACAATGCGTTATTGTGGTGCATGATCTAGTGAGCTTTTTAAATATTACAACCCATGACAAAAAGGCTGAGTGGATAGAAAAAATGACACTCAAAAGCGCGCTAAAGAAATCCAGACACATCATTTCTGTATCAAAAAACACTAAAGAAGATCTTATTAAACTGTTTTCTGTACCAGATAAAAAGATAACCGTCATTCATGAAGGCATTGATCCAGTATTTTATGAACCGGTGTTCGTAGGTGAGATAGAAAAAGTACGAACACAGTATGAGTTGCCAAAAGAGTATCTTCTCTTTGTCTCAACACTTGAACCTAGAAAAAATATTCTGAACATTTTAAAAAGTTACGAGCAGTTAAAGCAAGAAAACCCAAATGCTCCTGATTTAGTTATGGCAGGCAAAAAAGGATGGGGCACTGATGATTTCTATTTGTATCTCAAAACCATGAAGAGTACAGACGCCGTTCATCTCCCCGGACACATTGATGCTAACGATTTACCCGCGCTGTATCAAGGCGCGTGCCTCTATTTGTTTCCGGTACTTTACGAAGGGTTTGGACTAACCGTTCTTGAAGCGCTTGCATCGGGTCTCCCGGTTGTCACCTCTCATGTGAGCTCGATTCCAGAAATTGCCGGAAGTGCTGCAAGATATGTCGATCCTAAAAAGCCTGAAGACATAGCAGATACCGTTGAACAAATCCTTAAAGATGGTATGGTATCATCTGAACTGAGCGCTAAAGCAACTAAACAAGCGAGTCAGTTTGATGTAAATGTAATGGCACAGAAGACTCGAGAGGTGCTTGAAGAGTATGCGTTTTAAACCAGATGAATCGGAAAAATATGCTAGCAAAGCTTTGTAGTAAAAAAACGCTCTTTTGGGGGATGGCTTTTTTTCTGCTGTGTATTGTTGGGGCTATCACAGCGTATACAACGTCGTTTTCTGTTTTGATTGTTTTGGGGCTCGTCTTTGCAGGGTGGGTTTGCATAAAAACACTAAATGATCCAACATTTGGTATTGTTCTTATTGCTTTCTTACTCCCATTTGAGCGAATCGGTTCGTTTGAGCTTGGGGGCATTACAGTTCGGCCAAGTCAGCTCGTAGGTCTTTTAGTGCTCGTCTCTTGGATATTGCTTAGACTGACAAGAAAACAAAAAACCGATGTTAAGAACCCAACGATCCCTTTCTTGGCGCTTTTTTTAGGTATATCGCTTATAAGCCTTATTAGTGCAGTTAATTTGGGGAGAGGGCTTACCGTTTTTCTTTTTGAATTTTTTGTGATTATTCTCAGCATTATTATTCCGACACTGATTACAGACAAAAAGGCGCTTAAACGAGTAATCACTGCGCTGCTTATATCCTGCGCACTCGTTTCATTTTTTGGCATGTATCAATTCTTAGGAGATATGGCAGGAGTGCCGAGCGAGCTTACGGGGCTCAGAGAACACTATACAAAAGCAGTCTTTGGCTTCCCAAGAGTCCAGTCAACGGCGCTTGAGCCGCTGTATTTTGGCAATTATTTACTTTTGCCCATTGCACTGCTCATAGCCTTTTTTGTCAGAAGAAAAGATCTTGTTTCTAAAAAAATGCGCGGGGTATTATCGTCACCGATTTTTGTTATTGTTGTTTTGACGATTGCGTGTATAAATGTGCTCCTTACCGTTTCTAGAGGAGCCTATATTGGACTTGCGGTGGTGCTGCTTTTGTCGTTTATAGTCTTTTTTAGGTACTTTATTTCTCCAAAAAAAATCATTCCGATCGTTGTGGTTGCACTTATTGCTGGCTTTGCACTGGTTCAGTTTATTGGCATAAATGAGCGTGATGGACTAGAAACGTTTGTAGAGCACACCACAAATGTCTCTAGCGGTGCAGGAATAGAAGAACGGTTTACCACGTACTACGATGCCCTTGATATGGCAAATCGTCATCCGCTTATTGGTGTTGGTGTGGGGAATTTTGGGCCAAGCATCGCTCAAAATCCGTATCAAACACCGGACGATGGCTGGCTTATTGTAAATAACATCTACTTAGAAATCATGGCAGAGCGAGGCATCTTTGCCTTAGGTGTTTTTGCATGTCTTATTATCTTGCTTATTGTGAGAAGTATTAAGGCTCTAAAAGAAGAAGGCGACCTTTTTACCAAGACCGTTTTGCTTGGGTTTCTCATTGCCTTTATCGCGATTTTAGTGCAGTACCTTACGTTTTCTATTTTGTATATCATGCATGTCTGGTTTGTGATTGGTATGCTTGTTGCACTGCAAAATATGCTTCTTGCTGACAAAAAATAAGCAAAAAAATCCTCCGTGAATCCCGGGTGGGTTCCACGAAGGGGTGTGTGCAAAGAAATGCACTACAACGCTTTCCTTGGATTATGAATAAATCCCAAGGAAAAGCATACAATAATAGCGATGAACGTGAACGTGAAGAAGAGCTTTTGATGCAATAAATCAGACCAGAGAGTAACGATACTTCTTGAACCTTCTGCTCCAGCAAGTAATAAGCAACTCGTTAACATCAACACAAGAACCGCACCAATCACAACAACCACGCCATTCAGAACTCTTTGCTTCAGCATGTGACAATCCTCCTTAAAAAAGAAAAATACAATTACTCAACACTTTTGTTAAGCATCGCATTTTAACATAAAATAGTGAAATTGTCAACCCATTTTTCGCAAGCTAAAGCTTATGTCATAGATAATAAATGGCTCTTTGCTATTTTGGTTATTGCTGCTTTTTTAAGGCTTTTTAGCCTTGAAAACTGGCTTCATTTCTCGGGAGATGAAGCACGTGATTTGTTTACAGTACGTTCGATTCTTGAAGATGGCATACAGCTAGTAGGTCCACCAACATCGCTTGGAAACATTTTTTTAGGTCCTTTTTTTTATTATTTTTCGCTCCCTTTTTATTTTCTTGCCTCAGGGAGCCCCGTTGGGCCTGCGATTGGCGTTGCGCTTCTTGATGTAGTGACAGTAGTACTTATGTACGTGTTCTCTAAGCGACATTTTTCTAAAAATGCGGCAATAATAGCGTCTTTGCTATACGCTACGGCGTTTACCGTTTTAGTACATGCACGATGGGCATGGAATCCCAACATCATGCCATTTCTTGTCGTAGCTCTCTTTTTAACGCTCTCCTCCATCTTTTTTTCTAAAACAAGGCAAGGATGGCGCTATTCTACTCGATTTGTGCTTCTTGGCATTATAGTTGGACTGTCGCTTCAATCGCACGCGCAAGGTATATGGCTGGTAATTCTTGTAAGTCTTGTCCTGCTTTGGAATAGAACAAAAATTCTTGGCTGGATACTTACCGTTGCTGCGCTTTTAAGTACGCATATCCCGCTTATTGTGTATGAGGCAAAAACGGGAGGGAACAAAGAAGCATTACGTACATGGATTGCGGAAACACGAACAAGAATACCATTGTTTGAGCGTGTAAAAACCGGAGTAGTCGATTTTGTTGAAATAATCAAAGAAATAGTGCTTGGCAATGCATCTTGGACTGTTTTTTTGCTGCTCATTGTCTTACCACTTATCGTTTTACTTATAGTATATAGAGAGAGAATCAAAACGATTTTCATAGAGAAAAGAATGAGCGAAAAAACTCTTTTTGCACTTGTTTTGATCTCTATAACCGGACTACTGACGCTCATTTCATTTTTTCTCTTTGCAGAAAAGAAGTATGTCCATTACACGATAATACTCTTTGTTCCTGTGTTTATTGGGCTTGGATATGGATTCTCTCTTTTCTTTCGTAGTAGAAAGAAAATCGGCAGCGTATGCGGTGTAGTAGTTATTGCTGCACTTATTGGTATTAATATAGCAACTTTTTATACAAGTGAAGGATTTTCTGGAAAACAGGTACCTTTTGAGGAGCTTAGATGTGTTGCGCATACTGTTTTAGAGAAAGATGAAGAGGTTTCTGTGGCTATCCAAAGCGAGCTGCTTGGCATGCAAGAACTTTCGTATGTTGTTGTGTGGCAGGGAGGAACAATACATTCAAAAGAGCCGTATCAATTTGGAGTAGCGGATGCTGCTAGGGATAGTGAAGGAGTGCAGTGTGGGTCTCTAATAGTTGTTGAGAAAAAATAATAACGTGGTACTATACATAAAGGTAATTTGATTTAAGGTAAACCAATGACTGCACAAAAAAAAGGTAATAAGAAAAGTTTGCTTCTCACTGTTTTAGTCATTATTTTTGTGATCGGCGTGGGAGTGGTTGTCGGTGTTTTGATTTTTAGATCAGAAAAGACAGATACTGCTTCAGTAAGCGAACTTTTTAAAAGTGATGAAAATGGCGAGATTCAAGAAATCGAAGAACCATCCGTAGAAGATGATCTGACAGAAGAAGAGGTGGCAGAGCTAGAAAAGAAACTTGAGGACGAGATGGAATCTGAACCAGGAACGTACGAGGGATCAGAAGCTGAACAGAGTGTAGATAAGCAGGTAAGTGAAGAGGATGAGGACGTGTTAAAGAAGGCTGTTGGAGACAAGGGGTTCGTAAACAGAGCATACGGTTACGCGTTTATTCCGCCTGAGGGATGGTATCCAGATCAAATAAATAGCGATATCTCTCCATTTATTTACTACACAACCTTTGATCCTTCTGAAGTGAAAACTGCGTCGGAAGTGCCTGGAGCTAAGATTGAAGTTATTGTCCAAGGAAATGTAAAGGATCAAACACTCGATGAGTGGATAGAAGAAGGACACGGATATATGGATGCAAAGAATACTGAGAAGATAAAAATTGGTGAGCATGATGCAGTGAAGGAAGAAGTCGATTACGAAGGGTCAATGACCGCTGTTACACTTATAAAGGAGGGCGATGTGTACACATTTGCGCTCTATGGGGACGAGGATACGTACGCAAAAAACAAAGATACCTTTGAAGAAGTAATAAAAAGCATTGTTGTTCTCTAACGTGTTGTGTTACAAAAGACCTAAGGTAAAAGAGGTCTTTTGTTTTTACTTTTTAAGAAATGCGGTACAATACTGATATGAAGACAGTAAACCCAAACATGAAAAAATGGATTGTAAACGGCTTCTTTGTTGCGGTCTTTTTAGGTATTTTTATTCTCTTTGCCAAGATAATTCTTCCTTTTATTACGCCCATAGTGCTTGCGATTTTATTAGGAGCTGTGTTTTTCCCTCTCTACAAGAAGGTGCTCAAGTCTACCAAGGGCAGAGCACGAGTCGCGTCAGCGATAATGTGTGTGCTTATTGTGCTTATCGTGGTGCTCCCTTTCATTGGGTTTTTGGGAATTTTATCAAAAGAGGCGTTTGATTTTTATATTAGTACCCGGGAGCGTATAGATACCGGCTATTATGGACAGTTGATCGATCAAAATATTTGGATTTATGAACGTGCCGCAGGGTTTTTGGAAGGGGTAAATATTCAAACCGATTTTGATTCCCAACGAGATACGCTTTTAAACGCAGGGAAGAACGTTGCATTCTATGTGTACGATCAGGCGGGCAATTTTTTAGGAAACATTGTGCAAGCGGTATTCTTCTTTATCGCTATTATTTTCATTCTGTACTATCTTTTTAAAGATCATAAGGTGATTGCAAAAACGCTTATGGATCTCTCACCGCTTCCGGATCACTTGGAGCTAAAGCTGGTAAAACGGGTAGCAGTGGTAGGAAAGGCCGTAGTCTTTGGTAATATGATTACTGCGTTTGTGCAAGGAGTGCTCGGCGGTATTGGATTTTTAGCATTTGGACTTGGAAACAGTATTTTTTGGGGGACGGTTATTGGTATTGCATCACTCATCCCATCGGTTGGTGTGTTTGTTGTGGCAATCCCCGCATCCCTTATCTTTTTTGTGCAGGGCAAAGTGTGGATTGGTATAGGTTTCTTAGCGTATAATTTGCTTATTGTGGGGTCTGTTGACAATATTATGAAGCCAAAGCTCATTGAATCTAAAATTAATCTCCATCCATTGTTGGTGTTTCTTGGCGTGCTTGGCGGTATGATTGCATTTGGACCACTCGGTATTATTTATGGACCGCTTATTGTTACCCTTTTTGTGTCTTTCTTGAGTATTTACAAAGACTACTTCCGTGATGGTGAGTTTCATGAAGAGCCAAACAGGAAGCAGTCGCAGTTAGTAAAAACAAAAGCCTAAACGTAGACCATGAAGAAATTTTTTGCGTACGTTGATAAGCATTCAGGGTTCTTTGCAGGGATTTTGCTTACCATTATGGTTCTCCTGTCATTTTTCAGTATGTATTACGATTCGGCGATAATGGATGAGGTTGCTCATGTCCCTGCAGGATATAGTTATGATAAATACCATGACTATAGGTTAAACCCCGAACATCCGCCGCTTGCAAAGGCACTTTCCGGTGTACCGCTACTCTTCCAGAAAATGGTGTTTCCGGTAGATCTCCCTGATTGGAGTGAGAAGATCAATGGGCAATGGGAAGTTGGCTGGAAGTTTTTGTATGAGCGGGGGAATGACCCCGACACTATTTTGCTTTCTTCTCGTATTCCAATGCTCCTGATTATGGTGGTGCTGGGGATATACTTGTATCTTTGGACCAAGAAACTCTTTGGGAGAAAAGCCGCGGTACTGGCCATGATACTTTTTGCCTTTTCACCAAATCTTATTGCACATTCTAGGTTTGTCACCACTGACATTGCGGCAACACTGGGTGTAATGATGGGGCTCTACCACTTTGTAAACTACTTAAAAAAACCCACATGGTCCAACATTCTTATTGCAATGGTTGCGCTTTCTGTGGCTCAATTACTTAAATTTTCTTGTTTTGTGCTCTATCCTATGATGGGGCTCATTTTACTGTTTGTACTCTTTTACAAAAAGAAGCCGGCATCATGGCTCCATTATGTAAGCTCGTTTGTACTTATGTGTTTAGGGAGTTTGGTCATTATCAACCTTGTCTATTTACCGTTTATTTATAAAATGCCCGTTGAACTGCAGCATGAGACAATCTCATACTATTTTCCTGTGATGGAAACCACAGATGCAAAAGAGTTGGTTGGTCAGTATGGGCAGCAGATTATGCATACACTTACCAATAGTCCTATTACACGACCGTTTGCATACTATCTCCTGGGTCTCTTCATGGTGTTTGTTCGGGTAACTAGCGGGAACACAACGTACTTTCTTGGCGAGACATCAAATCAATCGTGGTGGTATTTTTATCCGGTGGCAATTGCTATAAAAACACCAATCGTTACACTCCTTTTGACGCTTGGCGCACTCATTTTTTCTGTAGGACTTGGTGTGCGGTTTGGCAAGAAATTGTTTACGGATCTGCCAAAAGGAATATGGAGAAAAACAAAAACCATTTGGAATAGAAAATTTCAAGCCGTATGGAACACGCTTGATCAGTGGGTGGCCATCTTTGTTATTGTATTGTTTGTGGGAACGGGGATTGTAGGCAATCTCAATATTGGGCTCAGGCACATGTTTCCTATGTATCCGTTTTGGTTTATGCTTATTGCCGGTGCGTTTGTGCTGATGCATACTATGCTTAAGGGTAAGGTACGTTTTGCAAGCAATGTTGTTATCTCAATTTTGGTCGTCTTATATGTCGCAACAAACCTCATGGTGTTCCCCCACTATTTGGCTTACTTCAATGAACTAATTGGTGGTCCACAGAATGGCTACAAATATATGGTCGATTCTAACCTTGATTGGGGGCAGGATTTACGAAGGCTTACACAGTTTGTAGATGAAAACAATATTGATGAGATTAAAGTGGATTATTTTGGCGGAGGAGATCCACACTATTATCTCAAAGATAGATACGTGGAATGGCACGCAAACGATGGTAAAACGACCGGATGGATTGCAGTGTCTGCTACCTATTTTCAAAACAGCAAATACTATTCACGCGTGCGTGGAGAAGAGGATTACTCGTGGCTTGAGGCGTATGAACCAGAGGCTATAATCGGGCACTCTATCTTGGTTTACAACATCAATAAGTAACATGGATCTTATACTCATCGGCTGTGGCTTACTGCTCTATGTATTTTTTTCGTACTTAAAACCAAAAATAGCTTTTGCCGTTTTAGGAGCCTCGCTTCCGTTGTATCTCATACGGTTTTCAGTTGCAGGAATTCCTTTTACGGTGCTTGAAGGAATGATTTTGGTGTTGCTTATAGTGTGCATTGCTCGTTCAATGGTAAAAAAAACGTTAATCAGTCAAGCAAGAGATCTTATTGCTTCGTACAAAACGTTGATAGTGCTCTGTGCGTTACTGCTCCTCTTTTCAGGAATTGCCGCAGTGTATGCGGTTAACGTAAGTGCGGCACTTGGCATATATAAGGCGTACTTTGTTGAGCCGATCATTGTGTTGTTCTTGTTTTTAACACTTATACAAAGAAAAAAAGATGTTTTGAATGTTCTTTATGGCATTTCCCTGTCCGTTGGCATAGTCTCGATTACTGCAATTATTCAATATTTTTTTGTTATTGGTATTCCAGAAGGGTATATTGAACCAGTCAAGCGTGCAACGTCTTTTTTTCCGTATCCAGCGGCACTCGCATTGTTTTTGACACCGTTTTTAGTGTTGCTTGTAGTACTTCTATGTAAGAATTTTTTTGAAAGTGTGTGGGCAAAGTATAGTATTGCATGCATGACGCTTCTTGGTATTGTTGCTTTGGTTCTCTCGCGGGCAGAAGGAGGCATTGGCGCGCTATTTGTCGTGCTATTTATCTTCGGACTTTTTACTAAGGTGAGATGGTACGTTCTTACTGCAGGAGTCGTTGGTGTGTTGCTAACTCTATTTGTGCCGACACTAAGAATGCAAGCAATAGAGATACTTACTTTTCAGGATGTTTCGGGCGAGGTGCGGTTAGCACTCTGGGAGGGGACAGCAAATCTCATAAAAGCACAGCCTATTAAAGGCGCAGGCCTTGCCTCATTCCCTGAAGTCTATGAGCAATACAAGCTTGCGCGGCATACAGAGCTTCTAGTATATCCGCACAACATTGTGCTCAATTTTTGGGTAGAAATAGGGCTTTTGGGGTTACTTTCGATTATAGGATTGCTTGTCTATTTCTTTAATAAAGCAGGAAAAATAATCAAAAGGTGTGCAAAAAAACAGTGGTGTGCAACTCTCAGTAGCGCCTCATTGTTTGCTATGGTTGCACTTATTATTTACGGACTGGTTGAAGTACCTTTTTTTAAAAATGATCTCTCTGTGCAGTTTTTTCTTGTTATTGGGCTTGGCGTAATGTGTTTAGTAAAACAAAAAGAGTGTCAATCCTCTTGACTTTAGCAGGTTTTTTGTTAGGATAGGGGCATCTTTTGACCCCATATTCCAAGGAGGAATTATGAATGAAAAAGGATTCGCAGTAGTAATTAGCGATCAAAAACTAAGCACAACGTTTAGCGAAAAACTTAGGCAATTAGGCTTTAAAATTGTTTCGATTGAGTCTATTTTTGCAACGCAGTGTGAAAGTGCTTATATCGCTAAAAAAATGCATGAGGTGATAGGCGTATTTGCAGGTAGCATTCATATCTTTTTTTTGAATGCCGCTGGCATGGACTCAGAATATGCTTTTGAGCGTATCACTACTAGTATTGCGATCTTTCGAAAAAAACTTACCCCGCAGCAGCGTAAAAAAGTTACCTTTACTCTTTGCGACGATGATCCCTTAGCAATGGTTGGGTCTTTTAGTCAGATGGGTGTGTTATTGTTAGCCCCTCCTCAAGGTGCGGGTCGCAGCGGTTGCTGTGGAGGAGAACGCTCAGAAGAAGAGAAAGATCATGAGTGCCAATGTCCTGGAGGGGGCGGGACAAAATAATGTTTAAAAAATACGAAGAACAGTTTGTGGCAAGAGAGACCTCTCTTGCCTTTTTTTGTAGCGTGCTCTTGAAAAAAGTACAGTGCTATGGTACGTTTATAAGCTTACATTTTTTGAAGGAGGATTCATGAAAAAGAAGGTAAAAATGTTTATTTTTACACTAGATTCTGTTGAGGCTGAGCTTATCAATCGTGCTGCAGGCAAGCTGTCCATTTCTGTTGGTGGCGTTTTCAATTTAACAGATATCCATAGCAAGTATGAAGTTCTTGCACATAAATGTTTTGAAACGTTGCTCTCTGACCCCGACGCATTCTGGATCATTACTATGGAGATGGGATGGACATCTAATGGCCTTCTAGCAACGCTGCAAGCGCATAAAAATCAATATGATTGTGTGCGACTTATGTATTATCTTAGCGGTATGCTTTCTGCTGAGATGCGATCAAGAGTGCATATTATTCTTATGGATGCAGATGTTGAAGGTATTGATGATGCATTTCTTCCTGATCTTAAACGCACACAAATAGATGAGAAAGGAATTGAACCAGTTCTAGGGCAGTTAATTACAGACTTTCTTGAGAATTCTTCTTAAGGAACTTCAGAAACACGTATTTTCTTAGAGGCCACACGCTTCATTTGTGGTAAAGAGCCCAAAATGTTCTCTCTAACCTCTTCTGGCACTTTTAAATAACTCTAGCATCTCATTAGGTGTTTTACCATCCAGACCGCAATGCTCCAGATCATTGTACTCGTTGTTCCATCTTCGTATTCTTCTCTTGAGAGATAAAACAGAGTTAAATGTATACCTAGAATAGACCTTCTCCTGATCTTCCCGGTGACTTCTCTCAACCGTACCATTTTGAGCAGGCTTCCCCGGATCAATGAGATAGTGCACTATGTGGTGCTTTGCACAGAAGCGATCTAGTGCATGAATTCTTTTTACCGTCATGTCTGATCTCTTGTTCGTCCCCGTGTAGTAGTTGGTGAATGTAGAGTGATTATCGGTCTTAATGGCATCTATTTTAGAAGGAAACCGATTCATTACTTCTTTGAGAAACAGAATGGAGTGATAACTTGATTGTTCATCATAGATCTTTAAGTATCTCCACCTGCTTGCAGTGTCAATGGCTGTATATTGGTAGTACTTATGGCCTGCTATTGGTCCTGGAACGTGTTTAACGTCAATCTCGAGCAATTCTCCCGGTTTCCTCTGAGCTTTGATGTACGTGCACCTCACCTTCTTCTTCCGGTACGTTCTTACCAGTCCTTCCTTCTTGATGATCTTCCCAATGGTTCTGACCGGAACCTTAACGCCTTCTTTATTCAATCTCCAGTTCAGTTTCTGAGCACAGAGACTCGTTTTCTTACGAAGCGCAATCACCTGTTCTTTAACCGCAATAGATGTTTCATTATGATAGCGTTTTGGTTCAGTTGACTTGGGTTCTAAACCACTCTCGCCAACCTTTCGGTACACCGAGACCCATCGCTCAAGACTTCTTTTACTGTACGGGCACACCTTAGCGGCATCTACGAGCTTAATCTCCTTATTCACAATGGGCAAAACCCATCGCAGTCGTTCTTCTCTAATTGTTGTAGACATAGTAATACACATAGTATTCTCAGGAAAGCATATCCTGAGAATACCGCCATATGTGTGTGCACATTACCGAAATGTCTTGACAAAAACAATATCATGTGCTAAAATCCCATTTGTTATTGTACTTTCCAGATGCGGTAGTGTCCATTGTGGGTGCTGCTGTGAATGGAAAATAGGAGGAATCATGTTAGAAATGATTTTAGGAATTCTAAAAGATTTTTTGTCGATTTTTTACCCCGTTAGACAGATGTCGATTGTGACCGTATTTAGTTTGATTATGGGACTCGTTTCATTGTGGAAAATCATTCAACAAAAACGTTGGAAGTACCGTGAGAACGGTATTTTAAAGTCGATTCCAGAAGATTCTCCCGAAGCGTGGGCTACGAAGTCCACTTTGGGAAAAATTGGACGTGAACATGGTGGCCATGTTCAGGGTTTAAAACATGTTATTAAATCAGAAGGCTTGTTTGGATGGAAAAAAGTTATCGAAGTTACTTATCCTATTCAAGAGAAGGCCGAGCAAAAATAAAGCTCATAGGCCAAAACCTCTTTTGTCTTAACCTAACATAAACCTCCTCTCACAAGCTGGGACGAGGTGAAGGGTTAAAGACAAAGACAGGAAGGGGTTTCTCTACACTATTATACATTACAAATGAAGCGACCTGTCCGCTTCTCTCCTGTGCCGGTCACGAAGAGGCGTGATCCGTAGAGGAGATATATGATGCTTTGCGCATCGTGCTTTAAAAAACAAAAAAAGAGCCGTTACCCGGTGTTTCTTATACCGATATTTCGGGATTTTCGGTTAAATAAAATAATCCTTGTATCCACTGGCCAAACCTAATAGGAATGTTTTTTTGACCTAACTTTAATCCTAAATTGGCAATTAAACTTTGTGGAGCCTGGATGTAGAGATCAAATTGAGCTTCGGGAGTTGCTCTGTACGTACGCATGATCTCCTCAAGAATCTGTTCCTCAATATACGTTTGTTCGTGTACGTTCATTAAGAGGCCGTTTCTTGAAAGTGAAAAATTAATTTCCGCTTCTCCTCCGCGTGCAGCTAGTTGTGTTCTAAGCGTTTCTGCCATATTGCTTCGACGACCAAGCTCAATAATGTATGTTTGGTGAGGATTTTTTGTTTCTTCCTTCTCTACAGTTACTTTTTCATAAAAACTTCTTTCCTCAATGGCATTAAAATCCGGCCTTTCTTTAATGAGGTTAAGGAGATCATTAACATTTTTCTCGAATTCCTCTCGTTTCTCACCCTGAAGATCAGTTTTTTTCTCATGTATCAGTACCCAAATCGTTTTAATTTCTTCCGTAGAAAGTTCGCGAGCAATAAACTCAGCCATGGCGTGTTGTGTTTCTTTGTCTATATCAAACTTTTGGTATGGCGGGTCTATTTTTTCTCGATCAAAAAAGAGAGGATTTGTTTTTGATGCATACGCAAGCGCGCAGGTTAAGAGATTGCCGTATTGTTCTCCCTGCGAAAAAGCTTCTCTAATGGGTTTTTGTTGCAGGATTTTCTGGAGTTTGTCTGAAAATTCAGCACCCTCATGTATAACTTTTTCAACTATGAGGTGATCAATAAATGATGACGCGGAGTTTTTCTCCAAAAACTGAAACATCGCTTTGTCTTCAGGCGTTGTTAACCAAGCAAAAAGTTTTTCAGAAGGAAGGTTAAAATAGGTGTTGCGTTCGGGACAATAGATCTTTTCACCAAAAGATGGATTTTGAAGGAGTTCTAAAATGACTTTCTCTTGGAACTCTGGGTTGGCAAGAAGCGTGTCTCTTTCTTCTTTCTCTAAAGAATAAATCAATTTAAGCGCTCGAGCTCTTTGACCGTTTTCATTATATCTATCGATTAATTCTAAGTCAGTGTAAAGCGTTCCTTCTGTAACGTTTATTTGTGATTCTCTGACTGTTTTTAATGTATCTCCATACATTCCGGCACTGTAGAGTTCAGGCGAAAGGGACGTGCTTTCTCCGTCAACAAATTGAAGTGCCTTTTCGGGAAAACCATTGTCACCGGTTCCGGGAACAAAAACAATGCGTGTGCCTTTAAAGCCTTGAGAAGTAGCAAAGTCGAGTAATTCTTTCTCGCTGAGGTGTTTTTCAGAAAGATACTCGGTTACCAATTCAAAAATTTCGTTTGGATGAATAGTGGTACCCTCTCTTTTGGGTGTGCCGATAAATTTGTTATGCCCACCGAACTCTTCACTACCTTCTTCTAAAACGATTTTTCCCTTTAATACTTCTTTTATATTCAAAACCTTTGCAAGTAAAGAAAGATCGATTTTCCCTTGCAGCGATTTGTGCAGTGCAATTTTAACCTGGTAACGTTCTTTTTGAGGACTCTTGCCAATAAGGACCGTTACGTCGGAAAGACGTCTACCTTCCTCGTCTTGGAGTTGGTTAATATTGCCAAAAACACCTTTTGTTTCAACGTGCGTAGCATCAAAGAGCGCAACACGTAGTCCCGTTGCTGTTTCATTCATCCTAACGAGTTCCAAGCCTTTTAATTCCTCGTTTCTTGTTTCAGTTTCAGCTTGCATGGCTTCAAGATAGGCAGAGAAACGGTCTTGTTTTTCTGCAAAAAGCAGTTGTGCTTCCTTAGAGTCTGATGCCGGCATATCGAGAGGAATATTGTCAGTAAACTCCAGTCCTGTCTCTTGAATATACGTAAAAAGATCATAGACTTCATTTAAAAGGGGTTCAAGGTTCTCCGGTGATATCGTTTTTCCTTTTGGCGTGTATTTTTTGATGATTTGATCAACAATTTGAATAAATCCACGACCGCTACGTTTCATTTTATGCTTAAATGTACGTGTTTCTTCACTTTGCTGGATAAGTAAGGCTATATTTTGATATTCGGGTTTTGATCCGGTAAGAGCAAAGAGTTGAGCTGTCGCGGTAAATTTCTGCGTGCCGGTATGGGTAATAGTGCCCTGTTTAGCGTTGTATTGTTCGGGGGTAACCCCTTCTTCTTCTAAAAACTGGATTCTTGTATCAATGGATCCAGTTTCAAGGCCAACGCCGGCTAGTTGTTTTTTAAGCGTCTCAAGCTCCATTAGAGTGGGAACTTTCTCTCCCTGAACTTCAATTGCAAGAACGTCAGGGGAAGTAAGGTCATCTTTCTTGGTTCTTTGTTTAACCTCAATGGGTGTTTGCGCGGAAATATACCCTAAGTCGCGAGCAAGACAATAGCTTGCCAGCGTATCCATATCTATGTGGCCTAAAATAGCCCTGGAGAATGATTCACCTTCTTTCTTTGCAAAGTGTTCTGGAGAAAGAGTAATACCTTTTAGCTCAGGAGGAACTTCTCTATCCTTTTTTGTTTCCTTGAAAGCAGGTTCTTGTCTATGTAAAAATTCAGACATAGTATTAAACAATTAGAATTCTTTACTCAATTATAGCATGTAAAAAAATCTTTAGAGAATAAAAACTAACAATGCAAGATACATACTAGCCTAGTATGCTTTTATTGACTTCTTTCTGTTTTATGTTATGCTCAAAGGCACGTTTTTTGTGCTTTCTTGGAGGAAAAAAAGATGAAAACCGCCGTTTTTCTTGTTATTTTTTTGAACTTTTTTGCCGCTGAGGCTTCCTATGCCAAAGTTTCTATAAGAGTAGAGAAAAAACCCTCTCGAGTTTCTTTGGGATATAAAAAACTTTTAACCAAACAAGAACAAGAGTTCCTTATTACTGACGTAATAGCATGTATAAGAAGAGGCATGAAAATTTTTGGAGTAAAGGAAAGTAAACATCCAAGATATGGATTTAGTATTAGATATGCTCTTGAAGTTAAAAATGACAAAAAAGGACTATATTTAAGCGTAGATTTTTCTACGTATAGCTCAAAAAAAGCATTAAGAGCAAATATGTGGAGCTTCTTTATTATCGAGTCAAAACGATATTTTCCACAACATCGTGTTGATTTTAGACAAGTAATGACATATAAGCTTTTTATGCTGTTCAATTTTATCGCATTGCGCTCAAAGAAGTTTAAAACACGCTGTTCAGATTTGTGCAAATGTCCAAAAGGATATTCTTGCAAGATGACGGAGTGTGTTAAATAGTATTTTATGAAAATAGTTACTAGTAAAGAGACCTGCACGCTTGCACGTCTCTTTTTTTATTGCTATACTTAATTCAGACAAAACTAGTCAGGATATATATGATACGTATTTCAACAAAATCACTCTACGGGCTTAGAGCCATGATCTATTTGGCAAAAAAAGATCAGGTATCATCAACAGCCGCTATTTCACAAAGCGAGAAGATATCGTACGAGTATTTAGAAAAGATTTTACAAGAACTTAAAGGGGCCGGGCTTATCATGTCTAAGCGAGGTGTTGAAGGTGGATACTATCTTGCAGGCAAGCCAAAAAGCATTACCGTTGGTGCTATAGTGCGGGCACTTGATGGTTCTCTGTCTCCAGTAAAATGTATTGATGAAGCCACTCACAAAAAGTGTCCTGAAGAAAGCGCGTGCGATTCTAAAATGGTTTGGCAAAAATTGTACGATGCTATGAATGACATGCTTGACGCACTTTCTTTAGCTGACCTTGCAAAGGGGGGCGTGCAGTCAAAGAGAAAAAAGACACCGTGTACTAAGAAATAACATCTATTGCCATGCTAGAATTACAAAACGTTACGGTAAAAGCAAAGAAAAAAACACTACTTCATGATATTTCGGAAACGTTTGATGTTGGTAAAGTATATGCGATTATGGGACCAAACGGTTCAGGAAAATCAACACTCGCGCAGAGTATTTTGGGACACCCAGGGCTCACACTCACAAAAAAGTCCAAAATACTACTTCACGGAAAAGATATTACTGGTCTTGCAACAGATAAGCGAGCAGCAAAAGGCCTTTTTATGACGTTTCAAAATCCGCTTGCGATTGATGGTGTTACCGTATTCAATGTATTGCAATACGCTCTAGAGAAGAGTATGACCTCGGAAGAGATTAGAGAAAAGGCATACGTGTTATCTGAAAAACTGGGCATCTCTAAAGAATTACTTGAGCGGCCGCTCAACGTGGCATTCTCGGGTGGCGAAAAGAAAAAGCTCGAGGTTCTTCAGGCTGCGGTAATTGATCCTGATCTTATAATCTTTGATGAAGTTGATACAGGAGTTGATGTTGATGCACTTAGGCGTATGACTTTGGTCATTTCTGAGATGAAGGCGCGTGATCCTAAAAAAACAATGGTAGTTATTACGCATTACACACGGATACTTGACTATATAACGCCAGATGAAGTGTTGGTTATGAAAGAGGGCAGTATTGTAGATAGGGGCCCGTATGCACTCGCTCAAAAAATAGATGCTGAAGGATATACGCAATATGAAGGCTAAAAAAAACAAAGACTCATTTGTATATAAGACAAAAAAAGGGCTTTCTCCAAGTACTGTCTCTGAGATTTCTAAACTAAAAAATGAGCCCTCATGGATGCGTGAAAAAAGGCTTCATGCCTATTCTTTGTTTAAAAAAAAACCGATTCCCTCGTGGGGCCCTGATCTTTCGAACTTAGATTTTAATTCAATCACTTACTTTTTACGTGCAACAGAAAAAACTGAGTCAACGTGGGACAAGGTGCCGGACGATATTAAGAAGACATATGACAAGCTAGGGATCCCCGAGGCTGAGAAGCAATTTTTGGCGGGTGTTTCTGCCCAATACGAGTCGGAGGTGGTCTATGAAAATGTAAAGGAAGAACTAAAAAAACAAGGGGTGCTTTTTTGTGATATGGACACAGCGCTTAAAAAACATCCGCAGTATCTCTATGAGTATTTTGGCACACTTGTACCACCTAACGACAACATGTTTGCGTCACTCAACTCAGCGGTGTGGTCTGGAGGATCGTTTATCTATGTGCCCAAAGGAGTGCATGTTGACTTGCCGCTCCAGGCGTATTTTAGAATAAACGCTGAGCTTTTTGGACAATTTGAGAGAACCCTTATTATCGCTGACGAGGGAAGTTTTGTACATTACATAGAAGGATGCACAGCACCGCAATATAGAACCGATTCGTTGCATGCGGCCGTTGTTGAGATTTTTGTCAAAAAGAATGCGCGCGTGCGGTACACGACTGTTCAAAATTGGAGCAAGAATATTTACAATCTGGTAACCAAACGTGCTAGGGCGGAGGAAAATGCTATTATGGAATGGGTAGATGCGAACATTGGAAGCGGAATAACCATGAAATATCCAGGCGTGTTTCTTGCAGGAAAAGGGGCAAAGGGCGAGGTACTCTCGCTCTCTACTGCCGCAAAAGGGCAGGAGCAAGATACTGGCGCAAAAATGATACATGCTGCACCCAACACGTCATCTCGCATTATTTCAAAGTCTATAGTTAAGGATGGAGGTGTGGGTACGTTTAGGAGCCTTGTTGATATGCAAGAAGGTGCCACTAATGCATCCTCATATGTGTCGTGTGATTCGCTTATCTTAGACGCACAGTCGCACGCACGCACGTATCCTTACATGAGGGTCAAAGAGGGTGATTCAACTGTTGAGCATGAGGCGACGGTAGAAAAGATAGGGGAAGAAAAAATCTGGTATTTAGAAAACAGAGGAGTGTCAAAAGAAAACGCAGAAAGCATGATTGTAAACGGGTTTGTTGACCCTATTGCAAAAGAAATTCCTCTTGAATATGCTATTGAGTTAAACCGATTAATCCAACTCGAAATGGAAGGATCGGTCGGCTGATTTTGATTCATTGACCAAGAGATATCACATGCAATTTCACGATATAACAACTGACAAAAAAAAGACCCACGTTGTCCAAACTCCCGGGACACATGTCTTTTTCTTTTTTAATAAAACAGGTGATCTCTCATTTGACATTGAGTCAAAAAAAGCGCGCGTGTATATTTTTGGCATGTATTTAGGAAAGAAAAAAGCGCGGTTTTTTGTTAAGACTAGTCAAAAGCATAGTGTAGGAGACAGCACATCCTCATTGCTTATCAATGGTGTGTTTTTTGACGAGGCGGTATTTGCACACGAAGGCCTTATTACTATTCCAAAAGAGGCAAAGAACGTTGCAGCCGAGCAGTATGGGCACAACGTTCTTATGTCTAAAAAATGTTCGGTTGAATCAAAACCTTTTTTAGAAATCGATACACATGATGTAACATGTACGCACGCAGTAACAACTGGTACACTAAATAAAGAGCAAGTACGCTATCTCATGACCCGCGGAATATCTAAGAAGAAGGCTCAGATCCTCATGCTCAGTGGTTTTTTTGAAGAGGTTTTTGCAAAAATGCATGACGTGGGAATAACAAAAGAAATAGATGCGTACAAAGAGAAGTTAAGAGAATATCAAACGTCATGATCAATCCTCACGAGATAAAAAAAGATTTTCCTATTTTTAAAAACAATCCCGACCTCATTTATCTGGATTCGACGGCAACGACTCTAAAACCCCAAGGAGTTGTAGACGCATTAACAGAGTACTACGAGGACTATTCGGCTAGTGTGCACAGAGGACTCTATCCTCTTGCTGCGAGAGCTACAAAAGGCTACGAAGACTCGCGTGAAAAAATAGCAGCGTTTATTGGGGCGGCAAGTGCAAAAGAAGTGGTATTCACGCGAAACACCACTGAGTCGTTAAATGTGCTGGCGTATACGTTTGAATCTCTTCTTCAGGAAGGAGACGAGATTGTTACCACCGCAATGGAGCACCATTCAAACTTTCTTCCATGGCAGGCGCTTGCAGAGCGAAAAGGTCTTACTCTGACGGTGCTTGACGTTACAAAAAAGGGCGAACTCAAAAATATAGATGAGGTACTCAAACAAGCAATTTCAAAAAGAACAAAAGTAGTGACACTCGCTCATGTGTCAAACGTAACGGGAGTAGTAAATCCCATTAAAAAAATTGTTTCTCGTATTAAAGCCGTAAATCCGGAGTGCATGGTCATAGTTGATGGCGCTCAGTCTGTGCCACACATGCCAATTAACGTGATAGATTTGGGGTGCGATTTTTTTGCGTTTTCTCTTCATAAAATGCTTGGACCAACAGGTGTTGGTGTACTTTGGGGGAAAAAGAAAATGCTTGAGATACTGCCGCCGTTTCTGTATGGAGGAGAGATGGTTGAGTCGGTGACCTGGAAAAAAAGTACGTATAAAGAGGTGCCGCATAGATTTGAGGCAGGAACACCACACATTGCTGGTGTCATTGCTGCATCCAAGGCTACCGAGTATCTTGCAGGTATTGGGATGGAAGAAGCTCTCATGCACGAAAAAAAGCTTTTAAGCTATGGACTTTCTGAACTTGAAAATGCATTTGGAAGCGATATAGTTATTATCGGTCCAAAAGACACTTCTTCTCGCATCGGGAGTCTTGCTTTTTTATTCAAAGAGCATCACCCACACGACATTGCTGAGCTTTTAGGTGAGCAAGGAATCTGTGTGCGTGCAGGAAGACACTGCGCCGCACCGCTCCATATCGCCTTAGCAATTCAAGCAAGCGTACGTGCAAGTTTCTATGTATATTCAGATAGAAAGGATATTGATACACTTATTGAAGGGCTTAAAAAAGTAGATGCCATGCTTTCTAAATAAATGACCATTTATCAGGATATTATTGTTGATCATTACAGAAACCCCAGAAACAAAGGGGTGCTTGAAGATGCAACAATCAGTGAATCGCTTAAGAATTATTCGTGTGGTGATACTATTACCGTGTATTTGAATGTGCAGGATGATACAATAACTGATGTGCGGTTTAAGGGATCTGGCTGTGCTATTTCTCAAGCAGCTGCATCGATACTATTAGAAAACATTAAAGGGAAATCAATTAATGAAGTAAAAAAACTGACGTATAGTGATATTCAAGAGCTTCTAGGCGTTAAGCTGAGTCCAGCTCGTGTAAAATGTGCCGAACTTGCGCTTAAAGCAGTGCAAAAAGGCGTAACAAAATAATGTTTAAAAAGATGACTACTACAGACAAAAAATATATCTGTACTGAGTGTGAATATATCTATGATCCCTATGTTGGAGAACCGGACAGTGCCATTATTCCAGGAACCCCATTTAATCATATTCCGGAAAACTGGCTGTGTCCGGTGTGCGGCGCAAGAAAATCACAGTTTCGTGTGTTAAAAAAGTAAGTGAACCTATGAAGTACACAGTTATCCTTCTTGGCAAAAAAACAGTTGCAAAGAATACTGTTGCATTTGAGTTTGAAAGACCAAAAGACTTCACTTTTTGTGCAGGCCAGTATGCCACATTTAAACTTATTGACCCGGTTTTCACGGATGAGAAAGGGCCAATGCGGGCAATGTCGTTTGCGTCACCTCCTTCAGCTGACACGCTTCTTATTGCAATGCGTATGTCGGACTCAGCGTTTAAAAAATCGATATGCGAGCTATCTTGTGGCGATGTAGTAGAGTTGGAAGGTCCTTTTGGCAAGCTCGTGCTGGATAAAGACGATACGTTGCCTATTGTTTGTATTGCAGGAGGCATTGGCATCACTCCGTTTATGAGCATGATTTCAGATGAGCAAGAAAAAGGATTCCCGAGAGAAATAACGCTACTCTATTCAAATTGTAATCCTGAGGAAGCGACATTTTTTGATGAACTCAATGCTATAATACATAAAAACCTAACCGTTGTTTCTACCATGACCGATATAGAAAAAAATACTGATTGGCGGGGTGAATGTAAAAAAATTGATCAAGATATAATAGAGAGATACGTATCTAATGATTCTCGTTCACTTTTTTATCTCTGTGGGTCAACAGGGATGGTGGTAGCTATGAAAACTATACTTGAGAGCATGGGTGTGCCAAAAGATCACATCAAAATGGAACTGTTTGGTGTGTGAAGAAGAGTTATCTGTAGGAAAATAAAAAAATGCAGATTTTTTTCAAAAAACAAAAAAGACTATACGGAGCTGTATAGTCAAAATATATGTTAATAAATCAGAAATTACGATAGCCAAAGGAGAGGATTCTCCTCTCTTTTTAGTGCGCCGTTTGCAAAAAATTGAGTAAGAATGAGCGCTTGAATTTTCAAAAGACCAAGTTGGAATTTCCCAGAAAAGCTATTTGCGGGGATAGCAAATACATGGGTCGCAAACCTAATTAAAGCTGATTCGTCAGTTTCATTCTCTTTTGGAATTCGCTCTTCAATCAGCAGCCGTTCAATTTCCGTTAGTTCAGGAGCTGAAAATCCATCAGGAATATTTGTCATACTTGACTCCACTGAACTAAAAATATTTGGAGTCAACATACGTCTTTGAGTTTCAGCCTCAATCTCAGTTAAATATTCTTTATTGTGTCCAAATAATAATGAGGCTGCATTGTGTGTCATAAATAAATCGTCTGTCAATTCTCTCAATTTAGCAGTGACTTTCTCAAAAAAGTCTTTATCATTGGGAGAACAAACAATAGGTTTTTGCGCGCCAGGTTGCACAAGTCCGCCTGTACTGTCACATACTAATTGCGCCAACCAGGTTTTTGCTTCTTCAAATGACATATCTGGTTTAAAGTCAAGAAAATGTGAAATCGTGCCAAAGAATATTCTTCGGAAATCAACCATCCAAATAATTGCTCTTTGAGGATGCAGGCCTAGATCTATTGAAGCAGTCTCTTGTTCTTCAATGCTGTTTTCTTCAAAAATAATCATCAAAATTTTGTAAATAACACTCATTACTTTTTTTTCCATGGTTCCTCCTAAAGCCAGTGTGCATACTAGCTTCGCATTTTAGCACAAGATACATAAAATGCAAGTGTTCCTAAGCAGGTATCACTCGGGTGAAAGTGATCCGCTGGGATACGACAGAGGTTGGTTTACTGAACGTGTTATTGATTTCTTTGACACACAGCACGGTTTGTCAAAGAAATTTACTTACACAAAGTGTTTTATTGATTCACAAATCGTTCATGAATTCCTTCGATTATTTCGTGATACAGAATTTAGTGAAGCTTATTCTCCAGACGGTAGGGTTTACTTGGGAAGCGCTGGCTTGTACGTATAATACTATAACAGCAAGGAAGCTGAAGAACCATTGTTTGAAGAGTAACATAGTTAGAGCTACACACTTTTGAGAAATACAGTTATAATGATATGCACAGTGCGTATCATTTTTTTATAAAAAAAGTGAAATCTTTTTCCATGAAAATCATACGTATACAGTGTACCTTCAACGAGAAATGACATTGACAGAAAAACAAATTAACGATACGATACGCAATACATAACGTATAAGTCGAGTTAGATAAAAACATTATGGCAATTCCAAAACGGCGCAAATCAAGTTCAGCGCGTGACAAAAGACGCAGTCACTTGCATCTTGAGGAGCAAACAATTATTACCTGTTCTAACTGCGGTAAACATGTTCTTCCCCATCATGCGTGTTTAGAATGTGGATATTATAAAGGGAAAAAGCAGGTAACCGTAGCCAGTGACAAAAAGGAAGATAAGGGAAAAGGAAAAAAGGAAGATAAGAAGAAAGACGTAAAAAAACGTGACAATAAAAAAGAGAACGAGCGCATAACTGACAAGAAACAACCTGAAGGCAAAAAACGACGTCTCTTTGCACGAAAAGCAACATAAATATAACGCAAAAGAATGGCAAATAGGCACCTTCTTCGTACAATTGTTATGCAAACACTGTACGAATGGGACTTTTATGAAAAGGATTCTACACGGCTTAAGGATTTTGCAGAAAAAAATATTAAAGAATTTTCAGGCGAAACAGAAGACGTCGATTTTGTGTATGACACATTGGAAGGTATTGCATCTCACTGTAAAGAGATAGATGACACCATAATCCAAGCTGCACCAGATTGGCCTATTGATCAAATCACCATGGTTGATAGAAACATCTTACGCATCGGCGTGTATGAGCTTACGTATGCAGAAGATATTCCCGCAAAAGTAGCTATAAACGAGGCGATTGAACTAGCAAAGACGTTTGGCGGACGTTCTTCAGGGAAGTTTGTAAATGGCGTACTTGGAACCATATATCGTGAAATTGAGGCAAAAAGGAGCGAAGAAAAAAGAGAAGAACCTAAGGAGCAAGAAACTAAGGCTAAAGAGGAATAAGGCAAACAATGGAAAAGGACTTTGACCAATTTGAAAAGCGTTTAGGGGTAATGTTTGAAAACAAAGACTTGTTAAAGCAAGCTGTTGTCCACCGGTCATATTTAAACGAGCACGAGGAATTTAAGCTCTCACACAATGAACGACTCGAGTTTCTTGGTGATGCCGTGTTAGAATTAGTGACTACCGAGTATCTTTTTAAAACCTATCCAAAAAGCCCTGAAGGCACTATGACCAACTGGCGTGCAGCGGTAGTAAACACTAATATGCTTGCCCAAGTATCAGAGTCTTTGGGAGTAAATGATTATCTGTATCTCTCAAAAGGTGAGGCGAAGGGAAGTCAAAAAGCGAGAGAGCTTATCTTGGCAAATGCGCTGGAAGCTATTATTGGTGCATGTTACTTGGATCAAGGATATGATGTCACCAAAAAGTTTATTGTTACCGAGATTCTTATTAAGCTAAAAGACATTATTAAAGAAAATACGTACATAGATCCAAAATCAAAACTCCAGGAAAAAACCCAGGAAGTGCTCAATGTGACACCAAGTTATAAAGTGCTTAAAGAAACCGGACCAGATCATAAGAAGCACTTTATTATAGGTGCATATGTAGATGATGAGAAAGTTGGAGAAGGAGAGGGATATTCTAAGCAGCAAGCGCAGGTTGCTGCTGCGAAAGATGCGATCAAAAAGAAGAAATTTCTAGAGGTTAAAGGGAAGGAATGATTGAGGTTGTAGCAATACTAGCAACCATTATTTTGATACTTGCCGGCTTTGCCGGTCTTTTTGTGCCCTACCTTCCTGATGCGCCGCTTGTTTTTGGCGGCATTTTGCTGTTTGCTATTGCTGATGGGTTTGGACATGTTCATCCTGTTACTATCGTAGTGCTAGGGCTTATAACCCTTTTTGTAACTGTGATTGATCTTGTTGCAGCTGAACTGGGAGTAAAGAAACTTGGTGGTTCAACACTGGCGATGGTGCTTTCAATTGCAGGAGGCATTGTAGGGGTAATTGGATGGAATATAGCGGGGCTTATAGCAGGGACGTTTCTGGGCGCACTGTTAGGGGAGCTTATTAAAACAGGAGATATTAAGCAGTCGATTAAAGTAAGCGTTGGTTCACTTCTTGGATTCCTTGCTGGGACACTTTTTAAGGTTATTGTGATGGTTATTATGGTAGGGGTTTTTGTGGGAGCGTTGATTGTGTAATTGAAAATGGTACTCAATTTTGCTATACTATATTCTAGAAAAACTTGAACCTCTCAAGCAGTGTTAATAGTTACCAAAAATCTTTTTTATGTATCTCGAAAAAATAGAAATTTCAGGATTTAAATCATTCGCAAAAAAGACAACGCTTGATTTTGCCTCAGGAATAAGTGCCATTGTTGGCCCTAACGGAAGCGGCAAGAGCAATATCGCCGATGCTATTAGGTGGGTCTTGGGCGAGCAAAGCATGAAGACGCTTCGCGGCAAAAAGTCAGACGATGTTATTTTTGCGGGGACGGATGCTGCCGGCAGACTTGGCGTGGCGGAAGTTTCTTTGCATTTGAATAATCAAGACAAATCATTCCCTGTCGATTTTGAAAAAGCAGTCGTGACAAGACGAATTTTTAGAGATGGCGAAGGGGAGTACCTAATCAACAAGAGTAAGGTACGTCTTTTAGACGTACATCAATTACTGGCGCAAGCGGGGTTTGGACAAAAAACGTACGGAGTTATTGGTCAGGGCATGATAGACAATCTTATCAAGGCAACACCGGCAGAACTTAAGGAAATATTTTACGATGCATGTGGGGTGAGAGCACTCCAGATTAAAAAAACTATTTCACAAAATAAGCTAGGTGCAACTAAACAAAACCTTGAACGCGGCGGGGATTTAATCAAAGAAATCGAGCCGAGACTTAAAACATTAAAAAGACAAGCAAAAAAAGCAGAGCAAAAAAAGGAGCTCACATCAGAAAAAGAAGAGATTTTCTTTATGTATTATGGACATGTATTTAATACGGTGATGGCAGGAGAATCAGCACTAGATTCAAAAATCGATTCTGCACGGAAAAATGAAAATGAGATGGCACGGACGATCCAAGACATCGATAAAAAAATTGATGCTGGGGAAAAAACACACGATACATCTAAACGTGATGCACTGGTGGTGGAAATCGAGTCGATCAAAAGAAAACGAGATGAGAGCAACCAAAAACTCTATGTCATCAAAGGGAAAATAGAGCTTGAAAAAGAGCGTAGGACGGACAGCAATGTAGTGAGACTCAAAGAAGAGCAGGAAAAAACAAAAAGTCTGATAAAAGAAGCGCAGGGAGAATATAAAAAATCTGAAAAAGAAACAGCTCGTCTTGACGGGGAACTTTCTAAGATTATTGGTGAACAAGAAAAGATTACGATGCTTATTCAAAAAACAAAAAACACCATTCAAGAAACAGAAAAAAAGATACAAGAAGCCGAGACGGGTGTTTCATTTGAGGACGTAGAAAAAGAACTGACTACGCTAGTAGCAAATAGTACAAAAATATCAGAAGCGCTGGGTAGTACAAAAGATGTTCATTTGATTAAGAAAAACATCACTTTGTTTAATACGTCTCTGAGAAAACTCCTAAAATCAGTTAAAAACAGGCACGGAGATGCAAAACTTGAATCTTTTTTGCGAGAGCTCCACAGCGTAGCAACAAAACAGTATGAAGACAGAAATAAAAAGATGTCTCGTATTAATGAAGTTAAAGTAGCTCATGCAGTGTCAAAAAATAAACGCGACACCATTAAGCGTGAGATAGATCGCTATGGAAGAGAGCTGCAAACACTTTTAGACACCATCCAAAAAAAGGAAGAAGAAGCCAAGGAAGATAGTGGAGAAACCAAGGAGTTGCTAGAGACACAAGAGAAGCTAGAAAAGGAAATAGCAGGAATAACTGGGGAAATTGAAACGCATGGAAAACACCTTGTAGTACTCAGTAAGGACGATGAAGAGAGAAGAAAAGCGTTTATGCTTTTGGAAAAGCACTACCGGGAATGTCAGCGGACGCTCAATGCTTGCAAAGATGACATTAGGTCACTTGAAATCCAAAAAGCAGCACTGGAGCAAAAGCGGAAACAACTGCTTTATGAAATAGGGGAAGACAAAGGATACGACTATATTGATGAATTCAGAAAAAAGTGTGAAAAAAACGCTCCCTCTCTTTCCAAAGAAAAGGAAAAAGAATATGGGAAACGGCTGGAGACAATTAATCACAGGCTGCAAGGCATTGGGGTGATTGATGAAGAAATGGTACACGAGTATCTTGAGACTAAGAAACGTTATGACTTCTTAACAAAGCAAAGCAGTGATCTTACAGAGGCAAAATCTAAACTGCTTGCCGTTATTGATGAGCTAAATAACAAAATTGATCAAAGATTTAATTCTGGGTTTAATACTATTGGAAAGCATTTTCAAGAGTATTTTAAGACACTCTTTGGTGGTGGAAAGGCGCAGCTTAAAAAAGTAATTGTTCATAGGGGTGAAAATGACGATTCCTCTGATATACTTTCAGGAAACCATGAAACAAAGAGAGACGTAGTTATTGAGGTTAAGGCAAACCCTCCGGGGAAGAAACTGAGAGATCTTTCTATGCTCTCCGGTGGTGAGCGAGCGCTCGCTTCTATTGCACTTCTCCTTGCTATTATTGAGAATAATCCTCCTCCGTTTATTGTGCTTGATGAGGTAGATGCTGCGCTTGATGAAGCTAACTCTCATAGATTTGCTCAGATAATTCAAGAGGCTTCTTCTAAATCTCAGGTGCTTGCAATTACTCACAATAGAGCAACTATGAATATGTCTGAACTGCTCTACGGAGTAACCATGGAAGAAAGCGGAATTTCTAAAATTCTCTCGGTAAAACTTGAGGAAGCGGAGCATTTGAGAAAAAAAGCAGAAAAACCGGTAAGAGTGTCTTGACTTTACGCCAAATATTATTTACAGTACTTAAAGATTAGTATTAATAAGAGATTATACACATGTTGACTATTCGACTTAACAGAGTGGGAAAACGAAATCATGCCGCGTTTCGAGTGGTGGTAATGGATCACAAAAGAGCGACGGATGCGAAATTTGTAGACCATATTGGTTACTACGATCCGCACGATCAAAAAGAGCCGTTTCATGTTGATGCAGAAAAAGCAGCGTATTGGATTAGCAAAGGGGCAAAAGCCTCAACAACTGTTGCATCATTTTTGAACAAAATGGATATTGGCGTAGTGGCACCAGTACGAAAGAAGAAGACAACTAAGCCAAAAAAGAAGGACGAAGAAGCAAAAAAAGAATCGGCAGAAAAGCAGCCAGACAAGAGAGAAATAGAAGAGAAGACTGAAGAGAAGACTGAAGAGAAGACTGAAGAGAAGACTGAAGAGAAGACTGAAGAGAAGACTGAAGAGAAGAAAGAGCCACCAGTTGAGGAAAAGAAGGCCGAGACAGAAGACGCTCCTGACAACAAAGGAGAGAAAGAAAAGCCAAAAAATGACGAGAAAAAAGAAGTAGTAGTAGAAAAAAAAGCCGTTCAAGGCTCTGACGAGCCATCAGACTCTGGAAGAGAGCCAAAGTCTGAAAAAGGAAAAGACAAGCAAGACAGATAAGTGATATTGACTTTTACAGTCGTATATGTTATTTTGGAAGTGATTAGTACTTTATTAGTAAACGTAACTTAAAGCAATGGCAGATCAGAACCTGGATCTAGAATTTGTCGACTACGTTGTCAAAGCGCTCGTTGACAACCCAGACAAAGTAGCAATCAATCGAGAAATCGACGAAATGGGCGTGTTACTTACTCTTACCGTTGACCCTTCAGACATGGGACAAATCATCGGTAGACAAGGCCAAACTGCAAAGGCTATAAGAACTCTTCTTAAGGTCGTTGGTGCAAAGAACAACGCACGAGTTAATCTCAAGATTAACGAGCCAGAAGGGTCAAAGAGATCTCCACGTGGAGACGAAGCAAAACCTGAAGGCAGTGCCCCCGCAGCTCCAGCTCCAGCAGCTCCTGCAGCAGAGGCTGATACCTCAATGGTTGATGATCTCAATCTCTAAAGATAGTTATCATTTGTATAGTGAACAAACCCCGCTTAAAAGCGGGGTTTTAGTTGCCGTAAATAATATCACATGATATTATTTTGGCATCGCATTCAATGAATACATGTGATAATGATATTTATGCGTTTCAACATCATAACAATCTTTCCTGATATTATCGATTCGTACACAAACGAATCGATTCTTAAGCGTGCCAAAGAAAAAAACCTCATTGAGGTAAACGCAATAAACCTACGAGATTTTACCGAGGACAAACATAAAACTACTGACGATGCTCCCTATGGCGGAGGTCCTGGAATGGTGATGAAGGTGGAACCGATATGTAAGGCGATACAACATGTAAGGGCGGGTGTAAAGGCGCAAGATTTTGCGTCTCGACAGGCGGTCATCCTCCTCTCCCCGCAAGGTGCTACCTTCACCCAAAAGAAGGCCCAAGAATTTTCAAAACTCGAAGAGATTACTTTTATTTGCGGGCGTTACGAGGGCTTTGACGCACGAGTCTCCGAATTTGTCGATGAAGAAATATCCATTGGCAACTACGTACTTTCTGGAGGAGAGCTCCCGGCACTCGTTATCACCGAGGCTGTTTCCAGATTGATTCCTGGTGTTCTTGGAGATCAGGAATCATCAGTAGAAGAAACGTTTTCTAAAAGCGATAATTATATTGAGTATCCGCACTATACGCGTCCGGAGGTGTTTGAGGTTGATGAAAAAAAGTATTCAGTACCGGAAATACTTCTTTCAGGAGATCATGAGAAAATAAAAAAATGGCGAGAAAAGAATGCTCAAAAGAAAAAAGAATAAAATTTTTATTCCAAATGTGTACAATCTGTGCACAACTATCAAAAAAACTCATCAAAGTTCTTGACACTTAAAAATTGCTATAGTATATTGAGTAGTGCTCGCAATGGAACGTACGTTTAACAATTGAATAGTGATAAGAAACCACAAAGTTTTACTGTTCTTTTCAAAAATAGTACTTGAGCTACACTACTACATCCCGTGTAGTAGCAGCAAGCTTTTTTATAGAGAGTTTGATCCTGGCTCAGGGTGAACGCTGGCGGCGTGTTTTAGGCATGCAAGTCGTACATTCTTCGTGAGTGTGGCAGACGGGTGAGTAACGCATTGGTAATCCAACTTGAGGTTTGGCATAACCCTTCGAAAGGGGGGATAATTCCAAATGGTCATGGGGGGTCTAAAGACTTCCCATGTAAAGCTTCGGCGCCTCGAGAGGAGCCTGTGTCCCATCAGCTTGTTGGTAGGGTAATGGCCTACCAAGGCTATGACGGGTAACTGGTCTGAGAGGATGATCAGTCACATCGGAACTGAGACACTGTCCGAACTCCTACGGGAGGCTGCAGTCAAGAATCTTCCGCAATGGGGGAAACCCTGACGGAGCGACGCCGCGTGACCGATGAAGCCCTTCGGGGTGTAAAGGTCTTTTAATAGGGAAAAAGTCTAGCCCTTTCTGTCTTTTATCAACTTTTTGTGTACAGTAAATAGGACATAAAAAGTGAAGATAGAAAGTGCACAGTCTTTTGGGCTAGAAGCCAGAAAGGGCTAGATTGATGGTACCTATTGAATAAGCCACGGCTAATCTCGTGCCAGCAGCCGCGGTAATACGAGAGTGGCAAGCGTTACCCGGAATCATTGGGCGTAAAGGGTCCGTAGGTGGTTTGAACAGTCGGTTGTTAAATCTTAGGGCTCAACCTTAAGGCCGTAACCGAAACTATCAGACTAGAGATAAGGAGAGGCGAGTGGAATTCTCGGTGTAGCAGTAAAATGCGTTAATATCGAGAGGAACACCAAAGGCGAAGGCAGCTCGCTAGCCTTATTCTGACACTCATGGACGAAAGCGTGGGGAGCGAATGGGATTAGATACCCCAGTAGTCCACGCCGTAAACGCTGGATACTAGGCACAAGAGGAGTCGACCCCTTTTGTGTCAAAGCTAACGCGTTAAGTATCCCGCCTGGGGAGTACGGTCGCAAGACTAAAACTCAAAGGAATAGACGGGGACCCGCACAAGCGGTGGAGCATGTGGTTTAATTCGTCATTAAGCGAAGAACCTTACCGAGGTTTGAAGCCAAAGGAATCCGCCCGAAAGGGATGGAGTGCCGCAAGGAGCCTTTGGATCAGGTGCTGCATGGCCGTCGTCAGCTCGTGCCGTGAGGTGTACGGTTAAGTCCGGTAACGAGCGCAACCCTTATTCTGTGTTACAATTTCACACAGAAGACTGCCGGCGTATAGTCGGAGGAAGGTGGGGATGACGTCAGGTCAGCATGGCCCTTTGACACCTCGGGCCACACACGTGCTACAATGGCTAGTAACAATGAGTCGCGAAACCGTAAGGTGAAGCTAATCTCATCAAACCTAGTCTCAGTTCGGATTGAGGGCTGCAACTCGCCCTCATGAAGTCGGAATCGCTAGTAACCGTGGGTCAGCCATACCACGGTGAATACGTTCTCGGGTCTTGTACTCACCGCCCGTCACGTCAAGCGAGTTGGTAACACCCGAAACTCCCTTAGGGGAACTAAGGTGGGACCAGCGAGAGGGGCGAAGTCGTAACAAGGCACCGGTAGGGGAACCTGTCGGTGGATCACCTCCTTTCTAGGGATAATTCTAGCATCCCAAGGTCGGAACTTGTTTCAAGGAAATGCACATTACATGTGCGCTGGTGTTCTTATCACTATTCAGCGGTTAAGCAAGAAAAACCGCTCATAGCGGCTTTTTTTTATGCACATATTTTGCTATAATTGAGTAAAATAATAGCAAAAACTATGCTTACACAAAAGAAAAGAAAATCCAAAAAAGGAGCACATATCAAACTCAAGCAGTATGAAGAAAAAATTGGTTATGAGGCAAAAGAAGTTTTTGTCGGCAATAGAACCATTTTTTCGGTCACCGGATTCGTGGTTGGTGGTATTTTAATTGGACGATCACTGTGGGAGTATGGCAATGATTATATTGGTCTCCCGTTAACAATTGTCACAGGTGTTCTTCTTATTTTAGTGAGTGGTGTTGCGCTTGGTCATTTTCATAGTGATTCCTCTTCTGACATCCTTGGGATTGAGAAGAAAAGCAAAAAGTAGAGGCTCTTGTCAGTGTATATCCTGTGTGATACCATGATTTCACAAAGACTTATTTGTCTGTAGAATTGGAATTTGCATATAAATAATGGGCGATTAGCTCAGTTGGTTAGAGCGCGTCACTGATAATGACGAGGTCCCAGGTTCAAATCCTGGATCGCCCACCATTCGACAGGCTCATGGTGTTTCACCACGTTTAGGACATTTGAAAATCGCAGTACCATTTTTACCAGTACGATTGATTTACTGATGAATCAACCTCACTGGCAAACGTGTTATGTTTTTAAAAAAACTAACTACAAAAGACATGGGGCTGTTTGGGAGAATAGTTGTTGGACTTCTGGGTATAGCCTTTGGGGTGTTTTTAGCGTGGAAGCATGAATGGTTCATGAACACGTTTGGCAGGATTGCTACCATTGAGCGTGTTTTTGGCTCCTTTGGAGGGAATAGGGTCTTTTATATTCTGCTTGGTGTTCTTATTGCCCTTGGCTCTGTTCTTTACATGACAGGGGCCTTGCAAGGAATGCTTTCAGGTTTTTTTGGGTCGATATTTGGGAGATAAAATTAAAAGAGAATACGATTTTGACGCGTAGGCGTCCTTTTTTGTACAGTTTATTTTACAGACTTGCTTTGGTGTTCGAGCTTTTTTTATTGCTGAACCTAAGGGGAATTGCTACCATAACGATACACGAAGCCTTATTGAATACGTAGAAAATGGAAAATCAAAAAAAGAATACAGATATTTCTGTTGTTGTCCCGGTGTACAGCTGTGCACGCTGTCTTCCTGAATTATGTGAGAGACTGACAAAAACCCTAAAAACTATTTCTCAGAATTTTGAGATTCTGCTTATTAATGATGCCAGCCCGGACGACTCCTGGGCAGTTATCGCTCAACTTGCGAGGGATGATCAAAGAATACGAGGCATTAATTTATCACGAAATTTTGGGCAGCATTCTGCAATAACCGCTGGGCTCGATCATGTGTGTGGAGAATGGACAGTTGTAATGGATTGTGACTTGCAGGATCAGCCGGAGGAGATTTTAAAACTCTACAACAAAGCACAAGAAGGATATGACGTAGTTCTTGGGAGGAGGCATGAAAGAAAAGATACGCAGTTCAAAAAAGCAAGCTCTCGTGCGTTTTATAAAACGTTTAACTATTTTTCAGGGACCAAAACAACTGCAGAGGTAGCCAATTTCTGTATCTGTTCAAAAAATGTTGTTCAAAACATACGAAAGTTTAAAGAACAAAATCGATTTTTCCCACATTTCCTTGCGTGGATGGGATTTGATACAGCGTATGTTAACGTAGAACATGCAAAGAGAGCTCATGATAAATCGTCTTATACCTTAAAAAAACTCTTTACTCTTGGATTCAATAATCTTGTTGCCTATTCAAACAAGCCACTGAGATTTTCTATTATCTTTGGATTTATCGTGGCGCTCGTGTCGCTTATTTTTGCGGTATACCTGGTCGTAAAGTATATTTTCTTGGGTATTTCGGTATCTGGCTGGACGAGTGTTATGGTATCTATTTGGTTTACCTCAGGACTTATTATAGCGAGTATTGGCATGGTAGGCTTGTATGTAGGACGAATATTTGATGAGACAAAAAGAAGACCACTCTACATAGTTAAAGAAGTAACAACAAAACAGGAATGACGCTTAATCTAATGAAGTTGGATTGGGACTCGGAATTCTTTGGACATACTATTGCTGAATTGTCAGGTTCAGTGTCTCGTAGTGGACTGGAGGCCGTTTTAAATGAAGCAAAAAAGAGTTCAATTGAGCTTATCCAGGCATGTGTTGACTTATCTGATGTTGACCAAATCAATATGCTAGAGGAAAACGGGTTTCTTTTTTGGGAGACAAAAGTGACATATGAAAAAAAACTATCATTAGAAAAAAAAGAAAAACCCCAGTATATTGAAGCGCAAGAAAATAACGTTCCTGCATTGCAAAACATAGCCAGTCAGGTTTTTGTTGATAGCAAATACTATGCAGTAGGCTTTGACAAGAAAAAAGTGGATACGCTCTACGAGGTGTGGGTAGAAAAAGCAGTAAAAGGAACCTTTGATGATTTTTGTCTTATACATCAAGACGAAGATGACATTTTAGGGTTTATTACTGCAAAAATACTAGATAAAAAAACTGCTCGTATTGGTTTAATAGGAGTTGACCCACGGCATCAAAGCAAAGGAACAGGTACACAGCTCCTTTTATCTCTTGATGCTAAGCTTGCCGAAGAAGGAATTGAAAAAATTCAGGTTTCTACGCAAGGGAAGAATGTAGTAGCAAACAACTTTTACATCAAGAATAGTTTTTATCTCAAAGAATCTCATGTATGGCTTTATAAGAAAATAATCTAAACAAAATGGCCTTTATATATATTGCAGCGACGTCGCTGATGACAGTAGGGTGTCAGTTACTGCTTAAGTGGAGAGCTACAAAAGTTAATCTTGAACTTGCCGGTAGCGATGAGAAACTAGCTTTTCTTATTAAAATGATCAAGGATCCTTTGGTAATTTTGGCGTTTCTTTTGGCACTGGGCGCTTCTGTTTTTTGGATGCTTGCACTTTCACAAAGAATCGAGCTGAGCACAGCGTATTCTTTGACGAGCATGAGTTTCATTATTATCTTTATTTCTTCGGTTTTCCTTTTTCATGAGTCAATTAGCATATTAAAAATTATTGGTCTTACCTCAATTATTTTTGGCATTGTAGTACTTAGTAGAGGGTTATGACAATGATTCCATTTAACAGGCCACCGTACGTTGGTAAAGAGATAGAGTATATAATACAGGCAGTAGAAGCAAGAAATTTGAGTGGTGATGGCAGTTTTACTAAAAAATGCCAGGAAGCCATGCAGGATATGTTCGCGTGTAAGAATATTTTTTTAACAACATCTTGCTCAAGTGCGCTTGATATGGCAGCAATACTGCTTGAAATAAAAGAGGGTGATGAGGTCATCATGCCATCGTACACGTTTCCGTCTACTGCGAATGCGTTTGCACTGCGTGGAGCACGTATTATTTTTGTTGATATTAGGTCTGACACTCAAAATATCGATGAAGCCCTGGTAGAGTCAGCAATTACAGAAAAAACAAAGGCTATTGTGGTCGTACATTATGCAGGTGTGGCATGTGACATGGATGTAATTAACGCTATTGCACAGGAACGTGGTCTTTATGTTGTTGAGGATGCCGCTCAAGGAGTTATGTCGACATACAAGGGGAGATATCTTGGAACACTTAGTGATATAGGGTGCTACAGTTTTCATGAAACAAAAAACTATACGTGCGGCGAAGGCGGCGCTATAGTTGTTAATAATGAGAACTTTCTAGAACGTGCTGAAATTATCAGAGAGAAAGGGACAAATCGAGCAAAGTTCTTTAGAGGAGAGATCGATAAATATTCATGGGTTGATGTGGGCTCTTCGTATCTTCCCAGTGAACTCAATGCAGCCTATCTCTGGGCACAAATTGAGAAAATGAGGGAAATAAATGAAAACAGAATTGCACTATGGAACGTGTATAATGAGCATTTACAGGAACTTGAAGAAAATGGAGACGCAACACTTCCGATAGTACCGGAAAATTGTGAGCACAATGGTCACATGTACTACATTAAAACTAACGATTTAGATACGCGTACACAGTTAATACAGCACCTAAAGGCAAAGAAGATCTTAAGTGTTTTCCATTATGTGCCATTGCATTCCTCTGTAGCTGGCAAAAAGCTTGGTACGTTTCATGGTGACGATACGATTACCACAGATACCAGTGAACGACTACTGAGACTTCCCTTTTATTATGAGATGGACAATGCGCATATACGTATAGTAATTAATACTGTCTATGATTTTTTCAAAAACAATTGAAGAGGTAAAAAAAATCATTTCTGCGTTAAGCTTGAGCAAAAAAGACATACCGCTTCTTGTGGTCGGATTTATGGCTTCTTTTCTTTCGCGTGGGGTGCTTTTGTTTTCCTTAGGATACAATACAGACGATTTTTCCATGATGCTTGGCCCCACACGTAACGGGTATCTACTTGTTTCATACGGAAGATGGGGGATAGCGATCGTTCATAAAGGGTTAGCGATGCTTGGCGTTGAAGCAAACTACGGAACACCCTTTTTAGTCTTCTTTTCATTTATTGCACTTGCCTACTGTGGCGTGCTCCTCTGTAAGATGTGGGGCATACAAGATAAGCTTGTGCTCTCAAGTGTTGTAATACTTCTATTTATTGTACATCCGTATCAAAGTGGTATTTACACGTATTCCTTAGCAATAGTTACGGTTGGACTTGCACTTCTTTTCACATTTGTCCCACTCTATGTTCTTACGATCAGGAAGTCAAAAATAATCATTGGGCTTTCTGCCATTCTTTTTTGTTTTGCGTTAAGTATCTATCAAATTACTATAAATTATGCGTTGGTAGTAGTGTTGGTACTTGTATTGTTGACTTTTTTACGCACTGTTAAGAAAGGACAAAAGACTATTAGTGCATTAAAATACGCATTTAAAAAGTCGTCAGTACATTTTTTTGTTTTGATTTTAGGAACAGCTTTGTATGGCTGTATTTCATGGATTATCATAAAAGTCCTCGCTATTTTACCATATAGTAGAAGTCAGATTCTTTCATTTTCTCCTGAGGAGCTTTTTAAGAGAGCTACACAAATTGCTAATCTCTTTTACGAAATTTTGTTTGTTCATGAGGCTATTAATCCGGGCACTCTTAAGTACATTGCATTGTTCGTTTTAATGGGGAGTATAGTTGCAGTAGCGGTAAATAGTTGCAGAGGAAAAGTGACATCTTTTGTCGTATATTTAGCACTCTTGGTGTCAGTTTTTCTTTCTGTAATTGGTATTTCATTAGCGCTCAAGATTTGGTTTTTTGAGCCACGTCTTTATGCGGCAATCGGCCTTGCTTGGGCCGCAGTAGTGGTAAGTGGCTATCTATCATTTAGAAGTGTATTTGCAAGGAAAGTATTCATTGCATTATCGGTAGTAGTCATTATTGGTTTTATAAGTATTGATAATCATATCTTTATTGACAGAATACGAATGAATTCGTTTGATCGAGCTCTTTCTAATAGAATAGTAGCAGCACTTGAACAGAATCCAAACAGTGATAAGGTAGAACGAATAGTTATCTTGGGAGAGTATGAACATCAGCAACCTGTACAGTCAAGTTTTGCATTAGACTCTTTTTCAAAGGGGTATGCCAAAGTTCACTTGCTTAACGAATTTACCGGATATAGCTTTTTAAAGCCGAATGAAGCTGACAGTGAAAAAGCAAACCAGGCGTGTTTGAAGGTATCCAAATGGCCAAATCCAGAATCAACTATGATTTTTGATGACCTGGGGGTTGTATGTTTGTCTGAAGTAGAATAAAAGTGACAGCTAATAATTAACGTATGCAAGACGAGAGTGGAGTAAGAAAAATTTTAAATGATGGAGTCTTTTATGATTTTCTGCAGAATATTTTAGGTGCTGGAAAGGCACGAGTATGGCTTGCTGAAAACTATTGGAATGTAAAAAAAGGAGACTCTATTATCGATATAGGGTGTGGTACAGGAGAAGTGTTGGACTATCTTGACTTTGATATACAATACACTGGGTTCGACGTTAGTAAAAAATATATTGATGTAGCTCGAAAGAAATATGGTAACCGTGGAAAGTTCAGTATTGGCACTGCTGAAGAATTTCTAAGAAATCCAAATACATTACCTGAGGCTGACTTGGTGCTTTGTAATGGCCTGCTTCACCATCTTGAAGATAAAGAAGTAATGCAAGTGCTTGAGCTTTCAAAGGAACTATTGGCAGAAAAAGGACGCTTAGTGTGTGTAGAGCCTGTATTTCTAAAAAAACAAACGAAGGCGTCCAAGTGGCTTATGAGTAAGGATAGGGGGCAGAATGTTCGTTCTTTTGATGAGTGGAATAAAATTGTTGGGAAAATCTTTAATACTTTCTCTCTTGATGTTACTACTGGTCTCATTAGGGCTCCCTATGTTCATGTTATAATTACGTGCAATAATGTGCCTGATACTGCATAGTAGAAACTCTTGTTAATTAGCGTCTATGTGGTATCCTACTTGTGTATTTGAGTACATGGGCCCGTAGCTCAGTTGGTAGAGCACTTGTTTTGCATACAAGGGGTCAGCGGTTCGAATCCGCTCGGGTCCACCAGAAATACATAGCAGTATTTCCTTACGAACAATTGAATAGTAGTATTTGAGGTTCCTTTAAGAAGAGGAATTTTTTAGTCGAAAAAAGAGTATTATTATGGTATACTTTTGTCATATTAGTAGATAAAAAAAGATGAAAAATAAAAATATACTTATTGTTGCGCTTGTCATTGTTTTTGGACTTATCGTTATTTTAGGACTAAGTTTTGCCTTGTACTCGTCTTTTTATAACAATAAAGCTGACGTAGCCAAAGAAGATCCTTCTCTTTCTGAAGAACTGATTATTGCAAATTGGGAAGACTACTTTGCCGAAGGAATTATTGAGGATTTTGAAGAAGAATATGGCGTGAAGGTAGAGCTTGAGACCTACGATAACGAAGAAGACATTTTTTCAGAAGTGCAATCCGATTTATCAAAGTATGACCTCGTTGTTGTAACGGATGTCTTAGCAGAAGAAATGCAGAGTCTTAAGCTCCTATCGCAGTTGAATTTTACCTATATTCCTAATTATGAAAACATAGATGAGGCTTTTAGCCTTCCGGATTACGCTACTCAAGGCGGCTACTTGGTTCCCTATCTTTGGGGTACGACAGGAATAGTGGCGAATACCGAATTTGTCGATGTGAGTAACAGTGGCTGGGAAATGATGTGGAATCATGAATATTCCGGAAGGGTGAGCATGCTCAATGACAAGCGTGAAGTGATTGGAGCGGCACTAAAGCTTCAAGGGGATTCATTGAATTCACAAGATCCGGATGAGCTTGCACGTGCTGAACAGAAACTGCTTGAGCAAAAAAATCTTGATGTAACCTACCTAGGACCACTAGAAGCTACAGAAAAGATTGCTGCAGGTGAACTTTGGCTTAGCCAAGTGTATAGTGGCGACGCACTTGACATTATTGATAGTAATCCCGATTTAAATCTTGAATATATTATTCCTGTCGAAGGAACGGCAATATGGGTAGATAATATGGTAATTCCTCGGGACGCAAAACACAAATATACCGCTGAAACGTTTATAAATTATCTGCTTAGGCCGGAAGTCTCTGCACGCAATGCAAGTGAACTGTGGTACGCAAATCCAAATACCAAAGCTGAACCACTTATGGACGCCGCAGTTCTTGAGGATACAAACGTGTATCCTCCACTTGAAGCATTGGAAAAATCGGAGTACATTCAAAGTGTTGGTGACGCAACGTCGCTTTACAATAAGATTTGGTCATTGCTGCAACAATAATGGCTTCAAAAAATAAAAAAAGAACGCGAATTAGTTTTCGTATCAAATTGAGCCTGGTTTTGTTTATTGTAGGTATACTTCCCCTTATAGTCTTAAGCGTTGTGTATATCCGACAAATGCAAAGTGCACTTCTTGAAACAACTAAAAACAGTTTGGAAGATATTGCAAAAACAAAAGGGGCAGAAATTGAACTGTATATTTCTAATAATTTACTGGATTTACAGATAGTAGCAAAAAATCCCGTACTGATGTCTTCAGAAAGCTCGCCTGAGGAAATTGAGTCAGAGCTTAAGAAAATCACTGAAATATATTCCACGTTTGATGATCTAAGTGTCGTTAATTTAGATGGTCATGTCATTGCATCAGTTGATCATCGATACCGAGGTGAATGGAGCACTAAACAATGGTTTATTGATGCACGCGATGGTAACGTATCAATGAGCAATGTTCATACTATTCCAGATCCGCTGAGGACAGTACTTGTGTTTACGGCGCCGGTTTTCAATGAACGCAATGAAATACAGTCGGTTGTTGCGTTGCAAATATCTATGGAGGAAGTTTGGAACAGACTCAAAGGTACTCTTACGAGAGAAGGGAGCTATGCAATTCTTGTTGATGAAAATGGACGAATTCTCTATCACCCCAATCGTGAAGCGCTGTTTAGCGATATATCCCCGGAAATTAAAGGAGCCTCTCAAGAAAATTTTGGCTTTTTTACATTTGAGCAAGAGGGAGACGAATGGTTTAGTGGGTATCAGACTGTTGGACATGGTACAGCTTTTGGACATGGTCCATGGAAGATTTATATTGTTGAAAAAAGAGAGGTGGTTTTTAAACTCTTTGAAGAGTTGCAAAATCAAACGATTCTTTTTTTTGTGATTACGAGTATGCTTATGGTGTTTATTGGACTTGTGCTGAGTATTTACATAACACGTCCAATTGAAAAATTAAAAAAAGCAACCAAGAAGTATGCTGAAGGTGAGTTTGATTACACAGTAGATATTTATACGCGTGATGAGATGCATGATTTGGGTAAGAGTTTTAACGATATGGCGCTACAAATAAAAAAATCCAAAGATTTTCTTGAAAAGGAGGTAGATAGACGAACGAGTGAGCTACGTGAGAAAAACGCGGAGCTTATGAAGACTAATAAACTCATGGTTGGTCGTGAGCTAAAAATGGTTGAACTTAAAAAAATGGTTCAAGAATGTGAAAGAAAAAAGGGCAGCCAAAAAAAACAAAAATAAGTAGCAAAGGCAAAAAGCTATTAGGTTTTTAAAATAACGAACACTTTGACATACACAATGATGCTGATCCTTGGCATAAAGAGAGAGGAGTGATACAATCAAAAAGCTATCATGTATAGGTTTCACAAATGAGTTATATTGATGCAGTCATTTTAGGGCTTGTGCAAGGGTTAACTGAGTTTATTCCGGTGTCCAGTTCCGGACATTTAGTTCTTGTTCGCGATGTTCTTGGAATATCAGAGGGAGGCCTCTTTTTTGATGTGATTTTGCATCTAGGGACTCTTCTTGCAGTTATTATATATTTCAGAAAAGATCTCCTAGAACTCATTGTAAATTTTTCAAAAGATAAAAAAGTATTTTTTCTGCTCATAATTGGTACCATTCCAGCAATAGTGATAGGTTTTTTCCTAAGTGATCTGCTTGAGCAAATATCTGATTTTGTTTATATTGTTCCAGTGTTAATGGTAGTTACTGGAATCCTTTTTTTGGTAAGTGAACGTGTATACGCAAGAAAAGACAAAAAAAAGCTCATTACTTCCTTAGATAAAATAAAATATAAAGATGCGACATATATTGGCCTTTTGCAGGCGTGTGCATTGCTCCCCGGTGTTTCTAGGTCGGGAGTAACAATCGTCGGTGGGTTCTTTAGGTCGCTTAAAAGAGAAACAGCTGCAAAGTTTTCATTTTTCTTATCAATCCCTGCTATTTTGGCAGCTGCAGCATATACGACATATGAAGCAGTAGGTGAAAACGGTGGCATACTTATAGAGGGACCGACTGTTCTTGGTTTCTTTGTATCTTTTCTTTCAGGGCTCTTTGCGGTTGCCTTTTTGATGAGATATATAAGAAAGCATGGGTTAAACGTTTTTGCTTACTATTTGTTTGCAGTCTCAGGTATCTTAATACTCTTTTACCTACTTCGATGATGCGAGATATTTGGAAAGGTAAAAAAGTAAGTATACTTTCAAAAGATGAACATGATACCAGACGAGTTGGTGCTGAACTTGCATCGATGATTTCTCCAAAGACAGTCGTGGCATTAAGCGGAGACCTTGGATATGGCAAGACGGAATTTGTAAAAGGGTTTGCAAAATACTTGGGAGTAAATGAGCCAGTCTCAAGTCCGACATTTGTGCTCTATAAAGAGTACTCGGTTTCCAAAGGAGATAGTAGGCGGCTGTATCACTTTGATTTATATAGACTTGCGTCACCTGAGGATCTTACTTCCCTTGGTTTTGAGGAAATCATAGATGATAACGAAGGTGTCTCGATCATTGAATGGGCTGAGAAGATCCCTGAGCTTATACCAAAAGGGAGCGTACAGGTACACTTTTCATATTTAGACGCAGCAAGGCGTAAACTTACTTTTTCTGTAACATAAAACTGTTTGTACACACATCTCTTGGACAGAGACACTAATCTCTCGTATAATGAGAGGCACTTATAACATAATCAAACACTATGCCCGCACTTCATATCGATGATACTCATTTTGAAGAAGAGGTAGTAAAATCAGACAAGATTGTGCTCGTAGATTTTTTCGCATCGTGGTGTGGTCCATGTCAAGCTCTTGGTCCCATCATTGATGAACTTGCTGATGAACAGCAAGAGTTTAAGATTTGTAAAATCGATATTGATGCAAACAGTGAATCTGCATCAAAGTATGGGGTAATGAGCATTCCTACACTGGTGTTCTTCAAAGAGGGGGCCGAGGTAAATCGTCTGCAGGGACTTAAAACAAAAGAAGAGCTTTTAGAGACACTTACTAATCTTAAGTAAGGGAGCAATTCCATGAAACTGCTCGGGTATTTTTTGCTGGGGCTCCTTCCAGGACTTTTCTGGATGTGGTTTTATTTACGAAAGGACAGAGAAAAACCAGAGCCTATAAAGCTTATTGCTAAGGTGTTTCTTTTTGGCATGGCTGCAACGTTTCCTGCAATAGCCCTTGAATTTGCCATAGATTACTTTTTCCCCTTTTCTGGACAGAGGGGGCTTGTACCCATTATACTTGGATCTTTGCTTGTTGTTGCTCCCGTGGAGGAACTGCTGAAGTACGTGGTAGTCCGAGATGTTGTGTTTAAAGATCCTCATTTTGATGAACCGGTTGATGGAATAATGTATGCTGTTGTCGCAGCACTGGGGTTTGCGTCGCTGGAAAACTTACTCGTAGTGTTTAGTGAAGGCGGAACGGTACTCTTACTCAGGTTTGCAACCGCAACACTGATGCACGCTCTGACATCAGGAATCGTCGGATATTACATTGGGCGAGGAATGATAGAACCCGAGAAGAAAAAAGCGTATATTCGGCAAGGGCTGTTTCTTGCGATACTGCTCCATGCACTTTACAATATTAGTGTTTCGCTGAGTAGCAATCTCATATTAACCATAGTACTGGTCACTGTTTTACTCGGTGCAATGTTCTACATACTCTCTCAAGGAATAAAAGAGTTAAAGCTTTTTACGGTAAAACGGCGAGTTGAATAGTAGTGTATATAGGTTTTGCATCGGAAGCAAAAATAGTATATAATGGTCACAGAAACTTTAGTTTTAATGTGAAAATAAAATGGCTCTTGGAAAAATTCTTGGTGGGCTACGTTCAAAGAACGTACCATCCGATGATGATAAAGCAACTAACTTAGGCAAGTCTCTTGAGGTAGAAACAATGCCACAAGAGCTTAACGAGGAAGAGGAATTTGAAGAAAAGGACATTGCTATAGAAGAAGATGATAATGGTGAAGACTATTCAGAGGAGTTAGAAGCAGATGAAACGGAGCCACCAGAAGAAGCTGAAGGTGGATTATCATCAGAATACGAAGGCCAGCTTACCATAGACGTTTTCCAAACCGACAAAGATATTGTTATTAAATCAACCATTGCAGGCGTGAGCCCGGAGAGTATTGATGTTTCTATTGATAACGACATGGTCACCATAAAAGGTGAACGCAGCAATGAGCATGAAGTCTCAGAAGAAGATTACTATTATCAAGAGTGTTATTGGGGAGCTTTCTCACGTAGTGTTATTTTGCCTGTTGATGTTGTTGCAGACAAGGCAGATGCAAAGCTCAAAAACGGTATATTGACTGTTAAACTACCAAAAGCGCATCAATCAAAGACCAAAAAGATTAGCGTTAAGGCAGCATAATATCAAATACAGTTTAGGATACAGTAGCCCCCTTTTATAGGGGGTTTTCTTCTTCACGGTATTTTTTTGTGTGATATAATTAACCATTGAATGGAGAATTGCATGACTATTGTGGATTACATTGTTATAGCTGGTGTCTTAGTATGTATTGGATGGCTTTCCTATCTCACGTATATTTTTTTTGGTATACAAAAAGAGAAAAAGGAGGTGCTCTCATCACTCAAGAGCGATGGTATAGATGATATTTTAGAAAAACATGGCAAACAACTTAAAAAAAGCGATATAGACTCAAAAGAACTCTACACAATAACTGACGAACTCTCTAAAAAGCTGAGCAGCAGTATTACTAAGTGTGGTGTTATTCGTTTTAATCCGTTCGCAGGCGAAGGAGGCAATCAAAGCTTTTCAATCGCACTTCTTAACGATCATAACACGGGAGCAGTAATTTCCAGTCTATATAGCAGAAACAGCGGGTCACGCTTTTTTGCAAAACCGGTAACAAATGGTGAGTCAGAAATCAACCTAACCAATGAAGAGCGTGAAGCGATTAAAAATGCTAGCTAAAAACACTAATACGAAATGGCTATGTTTAAAGCAAAGACACTAGAGGAGAGGGAAACAGTGCACACTAATGACGAAACGGTCATAGGCACATCCGTTAAACTGGAAGGGGATTTTAAAAGCGAAGGAGATGTAACGGTTAATGGTGAGGTCTCAGGCACTGTATTTACTGAAGGCGATTTGACCGTTGGAGAGACGGCAATAGTCAAGGCAAACGTTCATGGGAAAAATGTTCTTATCGCGGGTAAGGTTGAGGGTGATGTGAAGTCACAAGATAAGGTTGAGCTTAAAGCAAGCTGTAAAGTGATTGGCAACATTGAAACAAGTCGAATTGAAATTGCTGACGGCGCATTTTTTGGCGGGGAATGTATTATGGGAAAGACTTCCGATTCTTTAGAAACAGACGAGGGTGAAGCGTAACTAGAAAGTGGGATGTATTACTATATTTTTGACCAGACCTCTCAAAAGCACGGTTTTCAAAAGGCGCTCGACAAGATTGGCTTGAAGATCACGGATCTTGAGCTTGATGGAGAGAAGACAAAAGAGACCATAACAAAAAATATATCACTCCTTACTAATGAAGCGCTAGAAAAAGACGTTAAGAATATTATCGTTGTTGGAACCGATTCATCACTCAATGCTGTTCTAAAAGGCATTGTGGCAAAGAAGAAGGATGTGGCACTTGGCTACATTCCACTCAAACGTTCGCTTTATAGCGAACTTTTTAATATCCCGATTCAAGAACATGCACTGGAGATTATTTCTAAGCGTAAAATTATTACTACTGATCTAGGAAAAGTTAACCATGGCTATTTCATTTCATCTATGAAATATGCGCATTCACTAAAAAAAAGCGGATCAATGTTTAACGTAAAGTCTCTTTTTCAAATAAGAAGTCCTGAGAATATACTTTTTGACTTTCAATATAATGACAATTTTGATTTACACGCAGAGGCTGCACGGTTCTCGATTTTTAATGTTGTCTCGAGCGGAGAAAACAAACAGTTGAGAGAAGAGCATAATGTAGCTCTTGGAAAGAGGGCACATAGTGATGGGCGGTTTGATATATGCGTGCTCAGCAAAGGCTCTAGTCCAGAAAACCGAACGTGTTTTCAAGCAACACATCTCTACGTTAAGTCACATGCAGGGCCGGTCACCTGTATCCTAGACGAGTGTGTTGATATGCGTTCACAGGAATTTACGGTGCATGTTTTGCCCATGTCTCTTAAAATGATCGTTGGTAATGCTACCCTTTTTAGGTAGTGTGCCAGTTTTGACGCGTGCTCATTTGTCATGTATGATAGGAGAAAGTCTATAATCTTGACTTTCTCTTTTTGAGTAGCTATAATGAGGTGTTTTATTCTAGGGAAAAGGATCTATGTATATATCTGATATCGCGCGAAAATTGCGTATTAGGGACAAGGACTTGCGGCAGAAATTAAAAGGCATGGGCTATAATTTTAAACCTCGTGTTCGTACTCTTGATGATGCCACTGCACGGGAAATTATTAGCAAACTTGAGGACACCAAAGAGCCTGCAAAGAAGGAAGAAGAAACCCTGCCAACAGTGAGCGAAGTTGAAATCCCTGAGACAGTCACGGTCGGAGAATTCGCAGAAAAGACAGGAAAGCCAGCGTCAGAAGTGATTCAAGATCTAATGAAAAATGGTATCATGGCTGCCATTAATCAAGAGATCGATTTTGACACCGCAACGTTGCTTGCAGAAGGGTATGGTATTACCGTTAAAAAATTTGTTGACGAGCAAGTTCAAGACAGAGAAAAAGGCATCAGACAAAAAATCAAAGATGAGGTAGAGAAAAGTGGTGGGAAAAGTGTCAAAATGCGCTCCCCGGTAGTAACAGTGATGGGACATGTTGATCATGGAAAAACAACACTACTCGATGCAATCAGAGATACTAATGTGACTTCAAGCGAATCGGGTGGTATTACGCAACATATTGGTGCGTACCAGGTAAAAGAAAAAGGTCGCGTGATAACGTTTTTAGATACGCCAGGGCATGAAGCATTTTCTGCCATGCGGGCAAGAGGTGCGAGAGTAACTGACATTGCTATTTTGTTAGTTGCGGCAGATGATGGAGTAAAACCACAAACCAAAGAAGCGCTTGATCTTATTAAGAAAGAAAAAGTACCGTTTATTGTTGCTATAAACAAGATTGATAAGCCCGGGGCAAATATTGAACGGGTAAAAAAAGAACTCGGTGATTTAGAGGTGGTACCTGAAGACTGGGGTGGCGATACGGTAATGGTAGAAGTGTCTGCAAAAAAGAAACTCAATATTGACAATCTACTCGAAATGATCTTGCTGGTTGCCGATGTTGAGGAGCTCAAAGCGGAGTTTGATGTTCCAGCAGTGGGAACAATAATCGAGCAGCACAAAGATGCCAGACGTGGTGCAACCGCAACAGTATTGGTCCAAAATGGAACGTTAAAAGTGGGCGACTTTGTAACGGTGGGCGGTGTTATGGGAACTATCAGGTCCATGGAGAACTATCAAGGGAAAAAAGTCGATCATGCGAAGCCGTCAACGCCTGTTCAAATCCTTGGGCTAGAATCGCTTCCGGCAGTAGGTGACATTTTGCATGTTGAAGAAGATAAGGCAAAGGCTAAAGAGAAGATAAACAGACTTAAAAAGAAGGCAAAGTCCTCTAAGAGAAAAGTAGACGACAGCGGCAAAGAAATAAAAAAACTGAACATACTTATTAAAGCAGATGTGCAAGGCTCGCTTGAAGCTATTTTAGGCTCGCTTGATAAAATCGAGAGTGACAGAGTAGCAATCGACGTGGTTGACTACGGAGTTGGAAAAATAACAGAATCAGACATTATGCTGGTAAGTTCATCAAATGCTAAAGTGTATCTTTTTAGAACAGCGCCAACATCAATTGCACGAGTTCTTGCGAGAGACAAAAAGATTATCTTAAATGAATACTCGGTTATTTACGAGCTCATTGATGCAATTAAGACGGCATTAACTGAACTTATTGAACCGGAAGTCGTCGAAAAAACAATTGGATCCCTTGAGATTTTAAAGATTTTTAGAACAGAAAAGGGAAAAATGATCATAGGTGGAAAAGTAGTAAAAGGTAAAATTATTAAAGACTCAAGAGTTGTGGTAACCCGTGGTGAGGAGGAGCTCGGCGACGGGTCAATATCAAATATTCAAAGGGGCCAGTCTCCCGTTGATACGGTGGCCCAAGGAGAAGAATGTGGAATGAAGTATGAGGGTAAGGTTCGCATAAAGACCGGAGACATCCTTACTATTATAGAGCGCAAAGTGATTAAACATACAATAAACTAGCATGTCACGTTCAGACAAAGTAAATAGTCTTATTAAGCGTGAACTTGCAGCGCTTATACCACAAGAGATTGAACTGCCAAAAGGATGTATTGTAACGGTGTCTGAGGTTGAAGCTTCCTTAGATGTGAGGCATGCACGAGCGTATATAAGCGTGATGCCCAAAGACAAGGAAGAGGATGTTATGGAACTTCTTGGTACACATATTTACGATATACAGCAAAACCTAAACAAAAAACTCGTTATGCGACATGTCCCAAAGATCAGGTTTATGATTGATCATAGAGAGGAACACGCAGCGCGTATAGAAGAGATTATTAGCAGTGAGTATCAAGACGATGGCAATAAGTGAAGTGTTATCTAATAGATTTCGGTATTTGGTTTCAAAGAGCAAATCTATTGTGCTTGTTTCCCACAGAAAGCCCGACGGAGATACTGTTGGTTCAATGCTTGGGCTCGCGCTCGCGCTCACTGGTGAAGGAAAGAACGTTTCCACTTTTTCGTCAGATCCCCTTACAGCGCAGCTTACCATTTTACCCTCTGCTCATAGAGTAAAGAATACAGCTGACTTTGTTGCTGGTGATTATGATTTAGTTATTGCGCTTGATTGTGGTGATTATAGCCAGATGGGACTTTCCGTTGAGCAAGATAGACTGCCCCTTATTATAAATATTGATCACCACGGGACGGAATGCTTTGGTGATTTAAATATTGTTGATACAAAGGCGTCATCAACTGCAGAAATTGTTCATGTGCTTTTAAAAAAACTCCATATCCCTATTTCAAAAAATATTGCGACGTGCTTTCTTGCCGGTATTATGCAAGACACAGACAACTTTAAAAATCCAAATACAACCACCCAAACACTTGAAACGACGTCATACTTACTCTCTAGAGGTGCGAACTTCAAAAAATTAGGGAGACATTTTAATCATAGTAAGTCGCTCAGTAGTTTAAAACTTTGGGGCAAGATTTTGGCTCGCATGAGACGACATCCTCAGTTGAATGTGGTTTCAACATTTATTACCAACCAAGAGATAGTAGAATCTAACTCATCGTCTGAGGATATTGAAGGAGTGGCAAACTTTTTAAACAGTATTCCAGACGTAAAAGCATCATGTGTGCTTACCGAGATCGAAAAAGACGAGATTAAGGGAAGCTTACGGACTCTTGACGAGTCGGTTGATGTATCAAAGATCGCTTCCTTTTTTGGAGGTGGTGGGCACAAAAAGGCCGCAGGATTTCGACTTAAAGGGCGCATTGTAATGTATAACAACGCGTGGCACGTTAAAAGTACAAAGCTAGCATAATCTATGACATCTTTTTTTGTCGAATATATTGAAGGATTTAAAGCGTATTTTGTACAGCGTACGTTTTTTGATCATGTATTACTTATTGTTGATATTGGTGTTGTTGCGTTGCTTATTTATTATGCACTCGTGTTTATTAGAGGCACAAAAGCATCAAAAATTGTGTATGGTATTGTACTGCTTTTAGGCGTTGCATTGGTTGGACAACTTTTGCAACTAGAAACGTTAAACTGGGTGCTCAAATATGTTGCAACTATTGTGGCGATAGCAATTCCTGTAGTGTTTCAACCGGAGCTGAGACGTGGGTTAGAGAAGCTTGGGAGAACAAGACTTATTAGTCGGACATCCTTTCTTTCTGACAGAAAACTTGCTACGTCAATTCAAGAACTTATTAAAGCACTACGTGTATTTAAAGAAAATCACGTTGGTGCATTGATTGTACTCCAACGAGAGACGGGGCTTAGTGAGTACGTTGAACAAGGAGTGCCGATTAATGGTCTTTTGAGCTCTAAACTACTCATGAATATCTTTTTTCCAAACTCACCACTCCACGATGGAGCCGTTATTGTGAAGGGCGATAACATTCTCTCTGCCGCGTCAGTGCTCCCTCTTGCTGAGGGGCGAGAAACATATACGTATGGAACACGGCATAGAGCAGCGATTGGTATAACCGAGGTTAGTGACGCAGTCGCAATAGTTGTTTCGGAAGAACGTGGTACGATTGCACTTGTGTATGATGGAAAGGTTGATGATACCATTGCGATTCCAGAGCTTGAAAACAAGCTTATAACTCTTTTGAAATGAAAAAGAAATTCCTTTCAAGCAATCTAGGACTTAAGCTCATTGCAATCGTTATTGCAATCTTTTTGTGGTTTTATGTGGCAAACGATGGATATCGTGTCGATTTTTTGGATTCAGAAGTTACCATTGAAGCGTTTAACGTGGCTGAAAGCAAAGCGCTTGCTGAAAATCTTGGTGAGGCACAGGTTAAAGTACGTGCGCCTCTCTCAACATGGTCACGTATTACCGATGATACATTTTCAGCATATGTCGATGCGAAGGGGCTTCAAGCAGGGGAATACACTCTCCCAGTGAAAGTCGTTTCAGAAGATCCTACAGTCCAAGTTCTAGAAACTGAACCACAAGAAGTACGGGTAGTTATTGATAGCGTAGAATCTGAAAAACGTGATATACGACCAAAAGGAGAAGGTACACCGGGAGAAGGGTATGTTCAAGAAGAACCCTCAGTAACTGAGACGTCCGCAATGGTCTCTGGTGCCAAAAGAAATGTAGAAAATGTTGCAGAAGTTATTGCACCGGTTGCCGTTGATGGTGCCATGAGTGACGTAACACAAACCGTTGATCTTGAGGCGGTAGACAGCGAGGGAAATAGAGTAGAGTCAGTTTCCATTTCTCCAAAAACGGTAGAAGTAACCGTTCCCGTTCACAAAGAAGAAGGGGTTAAAACTGTGGGCGTAAAGGCAAAGACTAAAGGGTCGCCACCGCAGGGGTATTGGATTTCTGACATTAAAATGTCACCAAGCTCTGTTGCCATTGAAGGCCCGGAAGAGGTGTTAAGCAATGTTGGTTTTGTTGAGACACAATCAATAGATGTATCATCATTTAAAGGCGATGTTACACAAGAAGTGGCGCTTGATGTTCCAGAGGATATATCTTTAGTAGGAAGTGATACCGTATCAGTGACGGTCAAAGTTAAAAGCGAGGAAGTAGCCCGAGACATTGAAAAACGTCCAACATTTAGAAACATGCCGGCGGGACAGCACATAACAAGCATGACTCCAGAAAACGTTGTACTGGTTATTGAAGGCCCTGCTGATGTGATAAATACGTTTGATCTTAAGACTATGGCCGTTGACGTTGATCTTTCAGGTAAAAAACCCGGAACCTACACCTTGCCAATCCAAAAAGAAATAGTTACACTTCCCTCAGGCGTGTCGCTCAAAGAAATCGAGACCAAAGAAATAAGAATTGTTATTGAATAATTAACGTACAAAAAAATGAATCTTATTCCCACAGTTATAGAGAAATCAACACACGGTGAACGTGCATATGATATTTACTCGAGACTTCTTAAAGACAGAATTATCTTTTTAGGCGGTCCAGTAGATGATCATATTGCAAACACCGTTATTGCACAGCTTCTTTTTTTGGAAAGTGAAGACAAAGCAAAGGATATTAAACTGTACATTAATTCTCCGGGCGGATCCGTTACGGCGGGACTTGCGATTTATGATACTATGCAGTACGTAACGTCTGACGTATCAACTATTTGTGTTGGTCTTGCGGCATCAATGGGAGCGGTGCTTCTAGCTGCCGGAGCAAAAGGAAAAAGACTGACCCTGCCGCATAGCGAAGTCATGATTCATCAGGTTATGGGTGGTGCAGAAGGACAGGCAACTGACATTGAAATTTCCGCAAAACATATTTTAAAGACCAAAGAAGTATTAAACAAACTTCTTTCAAAACATACCGGGCAAACAATAAAGAGGGTTGAAAAGGACTCGGACAGAGATTATTATATGTCTTCAGTTGAGGCAAAAGAGTATGGTATTATTGATCAGATTGTAAAATAAAGGTCAGATGAAAAAAAAGAGAAAAAAGAAGAAAAAGGAGCGCAAGAGTCTTCAAAAAGTAAGAAAAGTTTCAAGAAGTGTCATTGCAATGGTGATTGGCGGCATTATTGGTATTGTTGTTATTACATTCACCGCTCTTTTTGTAAGGAACAAAACAAAGAAAAAATCGTAGGGTGACATTTATGACACCCGCTCCTCGTAGGCGCGCGCCTACGAGGAGTATTCGCAAATACAAACCCCAATTTCCCCTTGATTTCCCTGCCATTCCTGCTTAAATAAAAGCGAGTTTGGGGGTTCTTTTTATGATAGGAGGAAGTTGTGATAATTTTGAGTTCGCCACAAGCGTGTGGCCAATTTGGAAAGTTAATTGAACCTGTTAGAGAAAAAGGACTTACTACGTCACGTATTTTGATGGTGAGTCCGGATCACTTTAAAGTGAGTAAATTCGCTACACAAAATAATGTGTACATGGGGACTGAGGCAGTTGATCCCAGTAAAGCATGGGAGCAGTTCAATGAACTTCTTAGAAAACTTGAAGCACGAGGTATTGAGGTAAATGTTTTCCCTGGAAAGCCCGGCCAAAGCGATGGCATTTTCCCCAACAACACGTTTGCAACAGTTCGAGGCATTGAAGGACGCAAAAAACGTGCGCTTATTGGAATGATGTTAAACGAAGATCGTATTCCAGAGAGGGATCAAGAAGATATTCGTGAGTTTTTACGGTCTTCAGGATATGAATTTATTGATTTGCAAGAAGATTCCCGTGCGCAGGTAGGCAAGGATTCCGCTGAGCTTACGGGAAGCGTAGTTATTGACCACCGTCGTGATTTTGGGTTTATTGGTCTTTCTAAGCGGTGTACGTTTATGGGTGCGATGCTGATGGCAGAAGCATTCGGTTTTAATGCGGCACATGTTTTTGAGCTTACTGAGAATGAATATCATACGAACGTAGTTTTGGCTATTTTGGGTGGAAAAGTCTGTGTTATTGCGCCTTCAGGGTTTAAGAATGAAGACGATGCAAAAGCGATTATGGGACAGTACCAACACGTTATTCATCTCACCGAAGAGCAAAAGAATCATTTTTGTGGTAATATGCTTGCGCTTGGTGATAGTCACGTGTTTCTCTCGCATGAAGCATGGATATGGCTGAGGGGTGATCAGAGAGATGCGCTTAAAGAAGCTGGGTTTACCGTGAACATGGTTGATATTTCTGAACTCGAAAAAGGCGGCGGTTCCATGCGTTGTCTTCTCTGCGAACTTTGGTAATCCTCTAGTTTAAAAGGCAAATTGGTCATTGACATAGACGCCGATTTCATTACAATTAATCCGAGTACTTATAAGAGTGCTCGGATCTTTTTATTTTGCTCGCTTTGTGGCGGTTAGAAAAAACAGTTACAAAGTGAGAGGAGGTTAACATGGAGAAAAGACACGATGGTCTGTTCTCCGAAACAGGCCGTATTAATGAAGTAGTAGTATATGCGCCAGGAAAAGCGCATGAATTGATGGTGCCGGAACATATTATTGATGAGATTGAAGATGAAAATGGGAAAAAGGTAGAAAATCCTGAGTATTGTCTTTTTGATGATATTATTGACCCCTTTGCTGCGACCGAGGAACATAGGGTTATGTCCGAAGTTATTGGTCAAGTTGGTCAAGTTATATACATGGACGATTTGCTTTTGAGAACCCTTAAGAACAGAGATTTAACAGGAAGAATTATTGAACGAGTCGGTGAAATTGAAGAACTTTCTCAAGAACAAGTTGATAGACTTTTAGAAATTCGAGATGCCAGGGCTCTTCTTCGTACCTTGGTTACAGGGAAGCTCAACGGTGAAATCGAAAAAGAACAATTCTTTTTGCCTGCACCAAACTTCATGTTTACTCGTGATGTTGCTGCGTGTGTGGGTGAGGCTGTAGTGGTATGCCATGCCTCAAAACCTGCAAGGCGTCGTGAAATGGCGCTTACAGGATTTGTAGTAAGAAACCACCCATTGTTTCATGGAAGGAAGATTATTGATATTAAAGAGATTGACCCCAATTCCAAAGAAACAATCGAAGGGGGCGATATTTTGGTTGTTGACCACACGACTGTTCTTATTGGCATTTCTCAAAGAACAACACAAAAAGCTGCACTTATGATTGCCAATGAGCTCAGAAAGCCCATTTTTGGGTTCAAAAACATTTTTGGCGTAAAGCTTCCGGAACAAAGGTCCAGCATGCATCTGGATACTACATTCACCCTTCTTTCTGAAAAGAAGGTTATGGTTTTTGGACCAGTTATTCTTGAAGGATGTACACTTTTTGATCTTTGTGCAGATTGCCAGCTGGAAGAGGAGAGCCTTATTGATCTTTTGCACAAGATGGGTAAAATTGTTGATCCCATTTTGTGTGGTGGTGGATGTCCCATGGCTGCTCAGCGCGAGCAGTGGAGTGATGGTGCGAACCTTTTTGCTATTGGACCGGGAATCGTCATTGGGTACGAGCGAAATCGCAGGACGACTGCAGAACTTGTGAAAAATGGCTTTAGGCATACGCCTGCAGAGGAAATTTTGCAACATCCAAATTGGTTTCAAAGTCGAGTAAACTCTGGAGATGAGCTCATCGTTACGTTCCGTGGTGCAGAGCTTTCTCGTGGACGAGGTGGGGCTCGTTGTATGACGATGCCACTCTCACGTATTGAAGAGTAGAAAATCTTTGAACAACAAACAGGCAAAGCGAGAAGCAGAGGAGGTACTATGACTGTGAAAAAAGCAGTAAGCCTGGTTACCATACCAGAGGTATTTGAGGCATTTATTCGTGAACAACTTAAAGTAGTTTTTGGCATTAAAGATGCAGAGATTAAAGTAGAACGGCCACCTAATGAGATGTTGGGAGACTTTGCTGCTCCACTTCATTCATTGGCAAGAGTTCTGAAGAGGGCTCCCAAGCTCATTGCACAGGAATTTATTGAGAAATCAAAAGAAGAAGTTCCTCCGTGGATTCAATCCTATTTTGATACAAACGGTTATGTGAATATGACCGTTGCTCCAGCGTTTATCGCTGAGCAAATTTTTGGTGATCTTGAGGCATTTATGACTGTTTCGCATCTAAGACCGGAGACAGCAGGGCAGAAAATTATGGTTGAATCTCCTTCGCCCAACACCAATAAACCATTTCATCTTGGGCATATCAGAAATGGACTTTTGGGATCCGCGATAGTACGCTTGCTTCGGTTCCTGGGGTTTGACGTTATTGCAGCAAATCTCTTGAATGACCGTGGTATTCATATTTGTAAATCGATGATTGCGTATGAGCGGCAGTACAATGGGCAAACACCCGAATCGATTGGTTTAAAAGGTGATCATTTTATTGGAAAGTGCTATGTACTTTTTGAAACGTGGATTAAGCTTGAATTAAAAGAACTTTTTAAAAAGAAATACGGAGCTGATCCAGATGTAGAATTTGATGATGTTAAAGATGAACTACTTAGAGAATCAAAGCTTCAACAAGAAGCACTTGTTATGCTTAAAAAATGGGAAGAAGAGGATCCTGACGTTCGGAAATTGTGGAAAGAGCTTGATGGGTGGGTGGTTTCTGGCTTTGAAGAGACTCTTGCGCGTCTTGGAATTTCACATGACAAGGTTTATCGAGAGAGTGATACCTATACTTTAGGTAGGAAAATTATTGAACAAGGACTTGCAAAGGGGCTCTTTAAACGGCGTGAAGACGGTGCAGTAATTATTGATCTCTCAAGCCATGGTTTTGATCCCAAGGTGCTCTTACGTCCAGACGGGACAACAGTTTATATGACTCAAGATATTGGTACTGCAGAGCTTAAAGAGGAAGATTTTGGTCTTAGGCGCTCAATTTATGTGGTCGCCAATGAACAAGATCATCACTTTAAGGTCTTGTTTAAAATTCTTGAGCTTCTTGGATATTCATGGGCAGGAGGGCTCTACCACCTCTCATACGGGATGGTGGAATTGCCTGAAGGCCGTATGAAATCACGCGAAGGAACTGTGGTTGATGCAGATGACTTAATGGAAGAAGTCGTTGCATTGGCGCGAGAGGTAACGGGAGTTAAATTTGCTGAGCGGAAGCAGGATATTTCTGAAGAAGAGCTTGATGTCATCGCAGAAAAGCTTGGCATTGGTGCTCTCAAATTCCATTTTCTCTTGGCACGTCCAGAGAGCAGAATCAAATTTAATCCGGCAAAGGCTGTTACATTTGAAGGGAAAACGGGACCATTTGTGTCTTACGTTTTTGCGCGGATTCATAGCATGCTTACAAAGGGTAGCTTTGATTCAAGTGCTTCAATTGACACTGGAGTTCTTGCTCAGCCGGTTGAACGATCACTTCTTATGAATCTTGCAGGCTTTCAGACAGTTGTTTTGCGAGCTGCTGACGAGCTTGATCCGTCGCTTATTGTTGATTATGTTTTTAAGTTGGCACAAGCATTTAACTCTTTCTACAATACTAGAGAGTGTAAAGTTCTTAGTGCAGACACAGAAGAACTTAAAAACGCTCGGCTTATGCTGAGCTTTGTTACCGCCCGTGTTATTGAAAAATGCATGGATCTCTTGGGCATTCAGGTGCCAAAGCGGATGTAGCTACTTCCAAAAATTATTTATCACCACAAAATCTAAAAAGGTTTTGTGGTTTTTTTTATGTACGTTTTTCTCCAATACCGATCATATGACGTGCAAATTCTGCAGGTATGGTATTACAAAAGGAGGTTTCTTTTTCTAAAAAATGTATTAATTGTTTCAATGATAGATTGCGCCGCGTATCAATAACTGTTGAAAAGCGATTATACGTATTCAAAAAATAGTTAATGCCAACCACAGAAATGCTTTCTAAGGGAGAGAGTAATTTTTTAAGCATTGCGGAGGTGTAGAATATTTTTTTTATTTCTTTATTTAAAGCCGTGCTATCGTCTATAATTTCTAGCTTATATTGGACTCTCTTGGTGTATGGCATGAGGGCAATATAACCATTTGGCTTTACCACTCTTATAATTTCTGTAATAAGTTTTTTTGGAGACAACGAATAAGACAGAGGACCGTATAGGCTGACGACTGAATCAAAGGTGTTGCATTTAAAAGGTAAATTGTGCATATCTCCAGTGATGAATCTTTTTTTTGGATATTTTTTATTTGAAAGGTTAACCATCTCGTGTGATAGTTCGATGCCAGTGTAATTATCAATGTCTAACATTTCACAGAGAAGTCCATTTCCTGAACCAATATCTAGCACTTTACCTGTAGCAATAGGTTTTAATATTTTTGATATAATAACGTCTTCAGCTTTGCAAATAAAAGACGAGTATGTTTTATCATAATCCAATGCTTTGGAATCATAGTAACGGCGAAGCTGATTTAATTTTTCTTTGTTCATTTGTTTTGCTTTTCTATTTAAACCACTCTTTTGCTATAGAAAAATATACCTCTGGCGCCTTGTTAAGTTCAGTAATATTTATACGTTCATCTGCCACGTGGCTGTACTTAGGATTGCCTGGCCCATATTCATTTATTGTCTTAAATCCTGCATTCCCCCAAAAAGGCGCATCATTAGCACCAGGGGTTGCAAATGATTGAGGGGCTTTATTGAGCATTTTTTTCACTCCTCTTTTGAATATATCCAAAACGGGGTCGTCATCATGAAGTGCGTGTCCGGGAACGGGCGGGTGAAGATAGTTATGTGAAATTTTAAAGCCGGATTCCTTATGCTCTAAAAGAAATCGTTTTAATTCATCATTAAGTAAATAGAATTGGTTTGCAAAAAGAATGGGCCCCACACGACAATCAAATGTTGCAGTCGCAGTAGCGGGAAGACTATTTGGTTTTGCGGGGACAATATTGCTATCAATAATCCCAAGATTAGACTCAAGGGTGGTGAGAGTAATGGTGTGTGTGTTAAACGCGTGCTCCGGATATTTTTTGTTTAGTGTTTTTTCGAGCGAGCTTATATCTGAAATGATAGCCGCAAGTTTTACTGCTGCATTTTTTCCCTGATGAGATCTTGACGCATGTGCACTTTTTCCGGTGATAGTCACTGTTATAAATGCATTTCCTTTGTTACCAATAGAAAAATGTCTAAGACCAGTAGGCTCACCGACAATAACAAGAGTCTCTTCAAGGATGGGTTTTATTTTTTCTGTGAGATAGGGAACAAGCGCTTCTGTTCCAGCGCCACTTGTTTCTTCGTGCGATACGAGAGCAACAATCATGCGATACTCTTTCGCAAGTTCACTTTTAGAAAATGCAAGAAGAGTATGTAACATACTTGCACCGATACCTTTTGCATCGTTTGCACCAAGTCCAAAGAGATATCCATCATGCTCATGAGGATCGAACGGTTTTGTTTCTTTCCAGCCTTGTGGCTCAGGTACGACCGTGTCTAAATGCGTGGTCAAAATAATAGTCCGCGGTCCCTTTCCGGAAGAAAGGAAAATATTGGTTAACCCCTTTTTTTCTTGAATAGTTTGTGAAATATGGTGTTCTTTTCCCCAACTTTTAACAAATTTCATAATTGCATCCTCGTTTCCCGAGGTGCTGGGGATGGAGATGAGTTGTTTTGCGAGGGTTGTTGGTGTCATCATCTACTAGTACGCTAGCATAAAATAGAAAAAAAGAAAAATATTAGGCTGGTACTCCGAGCCCAAAACCTGTAGGAATCTCAATATCAAAATCGTGATATACGAGCCCCTTGCTCATATTTGAATCAATTCTATCTGGTCTGGTAAGATCATAGCACATAAAATCGCCAAGTGTCGCAGCGTGTAAATTGTATGCAGTGCCAATTGACGAGTGTATCATATCTCCTAATACGTATTGGATGCTATTATTCTTGCAATATTCTATCATACGTTTAGTTTCAAGCAGCCCTCCTGTCTTTGCGAGCTTAATATTGATCATATCTATGGCACATACTCTGTGCAGATTTTTTAGGTCAAAAAGAGTATGACAGCTCTCATCTGCCATGAGACTAACAGGAAGTTCCTTTTTTAGTGCTGCAAAGGCTTCAAAGTTGTGTGCACTAAATGGTTGTTCGAGCCATGCGATGTTTTCTGGATTTATTTTTGAGATAAAACCAAGCGCCTCTTTTGGTGTATTCCACGCCTGATTTGCGTCAAAGATAAGTTTGATGTCAGGAAATGCAGAAGCAATGGTAGCTATGGTCTCTTTTTCTGCGTTTTCATCTCCGCCTACTTTAAGTTTAATGTAAGGAACATTTTTTGAAAGCGCATCAGCAATAGAATCAATTAAACCAGAACTTTCTTGATCCTCAAAGGAAAGTGTTTTGATAGTAGTGACTGAGTCTTTCTTTTTTCCTCCAAGGAGCTCAAAAATAGGCTTATTTACTTTTTTACCAAGAGCATCAAGAAGCGCTGATTCAATAGCGGTTTTTATTCCGGTGTTACCATAAAGCTCTGATTCAAGATCAGACAAGATACTTTGGACGTCTTGAACTGAATTCAACTTCTTATCTTCTATTACGTCTCGAACTAACGTGACGGCTTCTATGCTTCCTGCCTGTGTTTCGCCAGTCACATCCCACGCAAGCGCTGCCTCACCGTTTCCTTGTATGCTTTCATCTGTCTGAGTAGTGATGAGCGTGTAAGGTAGAGTGGTAAGCGTGAGCGTATGATAAGAAAACGGTTTTTTAAGACCAATACTATATGGTTTTGCGGATATATGCTTTATTTCCATGATTTAGAACGATTTTAATCCCGTTCCTGTAATAATCAGCGCAACTTTTTTAAGATTCAGATCACGGCATTTCTCTAACGCTGGAAATACAGATGCCGCAGTTGGCTCAATACAAAGTGCTTCTTTTTTTAAAGCAATTGCATTCCACGTTTTAATTTCACTGTCGGTTACTTCAATAACGGTACCGTTTGTTTTTTTGAGCGCGTTAATCGCTTTTGGGGAACAGTAGCTTTCAAGGGCTACAATACCTTCGGCAATAGAATCTTCAATGTCATCTAATATTTCATAATCTGTGTCGTTCTTTAAAGCCATTGCGATGGGTGCGGCATTTTTAACTTGTATTCCAATGAGCTTTGGATATGACTTAAGAGCGCCTGATTCCTTCATTTTTTGCATGCCATTAAAGATTCCTGAAAGTAATGACCCGTTTCCCATAGGAACTACAATTGCATCAACAAAACCAATATCATGAACAATTTCCGGACAAATACTCTCATCTCCCAGTTCTCTAAAGGGGTTTTGCCCGGCGGAAACATGAAATGGCGCATGCTGGTCATCAACGACCTTTCTGTATACATCTTCAAAAAAGCCATCAATGAAATGAATTACCCCGTTAAATTTTTTGATGAGACGTATTTTTTCTTTAGATGTTTTTTTGGGAATAAAGCAATGACACGCAATGTCTGCTTTTAAAGCGTAGGCTGCCGCAGAAAGCGCGGCGTTTCCGGAAGAGATAACAGAAACCTCTTTTTTACCTAAAAGTTTTGCAACGTTTATGGCGACTTCACTTTCTCTATCTTTAAATGACCCTGTCGGATTAAAATGTTCACATTTAGCGTATACTTCCGGTATGTCTACTAAACGGGAAACATGATGAAGCACGACTGTAGGGGTTTTAAAAAGACCGAGAGTAACCCATGGGGCTCCCGCTTCTCCTTGTATGGTTTCAAGACTTACAGTAGGAATAAAATAATCATAATAAGGAGTGGTGGAGCAACATTTTGGCAGGCGACCAGTATAGGTGAATTCTTTGTTGCAGGTGATACATTGTATTGTAAAAGTCATTTTATTGACAAAAAAGTAATAAAGACATACAGTCATTATATGGATCACGACACAGTTAGTCAAAGCATTTTTCTGAATCGTAGAACCTAAAGGACTCGCAGTTATAGTCTTTATTTTTAGTGATAAAGCCTATATAGCGAGTTTTTTTGCGCTTTTTGGTTAGGAGGAAGTATGAGAATAATAGAAGCAGGCCATTATTACCAGGCCCACGGCCCGACTGAATTTTCAAAGTTGGGCTGGGGAATATTAGTGCGGTTGTTAACGGAAGAAGACAAAGCACTTTTATGGATTGACGATGTACATAGTTTAAAAGATGTACCAAAACAAGAAAAGAAAATGGATGTTGTTGAATTTGACCCAAGAACCCATTTTCGTCTACTTGAATCAGCTATGGTTCCGTATGCTCGGAAAATTTTTGATCGGTTGATGCTGCTTCCTAAAAGAAAAAAACCAAGGAAGCGCAAAGATGGCGGTTGGAGCTTAAACGGAGACATTCGACTCTTTTGGCCGGACGGAATGCCTACTTGTGTGATGCTGGATGCGGGACTTTCGCTTTGGAAACTAGAGCAAGGATTTAAAGTAGGTATTAATATTCTTCCTGCATTCTACGGAGAACAACAACAATCGCTCTTAAAAATATTAGGCAAAGCGCTCCCAGAATTTGATCAACAAGTGGTATTGTTTGATGTGGAAGGAGGCTATTATTTCATGGAAAAATGAATAGAAAAATTTGATGGAAGACGCAAAAAGCATCTTCCTTTTTTTTATGGAAAGATTTTTTTGCAAAGAAAAAGGCACACATAACTATGTGTGCTCAGTAAAATCATTCCATACGTTTTTGTCAGCAATAGCGCTATTTTATTTAGCCTTAGTCGTTTTCTATCCAAGCGCTTGTAACAGCCATGTACATCAAAACCGCTTCAGCCATCTCAGAAATACTATTCCACTCATCGGGAATGTGATTCCTGTGTCTGTCCCCTGGTCCAAATTCATTAATAGTGTCAAAACCAGCTTCGCCCCAGAAGAACGCGTCGTTTGCACCGGTGGAAATATGCATCTTAGCACGGTTGCCGGACTTTTCAAGAACTACCTGCTCGAGTGTTCGTGCTGCTTTTCCTTCTGTGTCGGTAACATGACCTTCCACAGGGGAATGCAAAAAATTAACGTCTGCCGTAAAACTTTCATGAAGTGATTTTTGAACATGTTCTTCTAGTAGCTTTGCAAAAAGTGCGAAGTTATCAACAAAAAGCGGCTCACCCATTCTGCAATCTAAAATAACTGTTGCGGTATTTGGAATAGTGTTGGGTTTTGCTGGGACAATTTCTCCATCGGTAAAAATCAGATTTGAATTCAATCCTGTAACTGAGATTGTCGGTTTTCCAAGAACAGGATCAGTGTAGTCTCTTATTAGTATTTCTTCAAAAGTAGAGATAGAATGTACAATCGAGCAAGTTTCTGCTGCTGCGTTTAGACCACGTTCAGGTGTTGATCCGTGACAGCTCTTACCGTGAATAGTTATTTTAATAAAAGCATTACCCTTATTGGCACAGGTGTATCCATCAAGACCGGTCGGCTCACCAACAATAACCATGGTTTTTTGAGGATCTATCACCAGCTCTTTCAAATGGTCTTTAAAATAGTCAGCAGTAATCCGAGAGCCAAGTCCACTGGTTTCCTCCTGGGAAACCAGCGCAACAATAATACGTCCGTGTTTTGCGGCTTCTGTGATTGCAAAATGTTTTGCAGCAAGCATCATTGAGACTGCAATACCGGTTGCGTCATTGGACCCAAGTCCGTAAAGCCTGTCATCAACCACTTTGGGAGAAAAGGGATCAGTGACGGTCCATTTCTTCGGAGAGGGAACAACAGTATCAAGATGTGTGGTAAGAATAAGCGTGGGTCCAGTCGGCTCCCCAACTGCAAATGAAATGTTTACTGATCCATCCTTTTCTATCTTAACCGGAGAACAGTTCAAATTGTTGGAAACCCAAGTAAGTACTGCTTCAATAACGTTAGCTTCGTTTCCAGAGGTGCTTGGGATAGCAATGAGCTTAGAACAAAGCTCAGTCACTTCCCTTTGGATTTCAAATGACATTATTCCTCCTAGATATAAAAAAAGCACACATAGCGCATGCTTAATGAAGTGTAACAGTAAATGGATTATTGTAAATAGCTATCAAATAGTGGGATTATACTCGCCAAACTTTTTGCCACGTTCGACAACAGTCACCTCAACCTCAGCAAAACCAAAAAATTCTTGAGTAAAAGCAACAATAGCATCCACAGGAATATCCGTTTTACACGTGGCAATGTCTATCATGACAAACCCTCGCTCGTCAAAAGTATGGATCGCAATGTGGCTTTCACTAATGACAGTAACACCTGTCACGCCACCTCTGTCTTTTTCTGAGACTGGTTTTGCGACAAGATTGTGGGGTCCAAAAAGTACGTTCATGCCACACAGGCGCGTAGCTTCCAATTGATATTCGGTGATTGCCTCAGTATCACAAAACAATGCGTTGTTTCCCCCATAACAATCAAGAATAATGTGTAAACCGAAAAATGACATTGCGTCCCATCCTTTTTTTGTTGAAAATGATCTAAAAAAGCATTGTGATTGTATCACTGCTCTCTCTATATCTCAATGATATTTTTGACGCATTATACTTGTCAAACTGTTTTTTTTCTGATACGCTTGATATGCTTTGAGAGTTGAGTGTTAGTCAGGCAGTTTGGATAGTAGGTGATAACTGACCTACAGAGGCTCAAAGCTACATAATCATTAAATAGGATTCCTTTAAGATGTACAGTACAAAGATGAAAAGGATGAAAAGCTAGGACAGTGGAGCGTTATACTATGAATCATTTTTCTTTCAGTGATTTAAGTACAGCAGAATACAGAAGTATCTTATGCGGCGCATAGGGTAGATCTTTGTGCACACATGCTCTTTTGGGACTCCGTAAGGGAGAAATCGTATGAGCGTTATTATGATAGCGGCGATTGTTTCATTGGTAGTTGGCACTGGAGCTGGATATGGCATTAGAAAGGTAGTGGCCAGAAAGCGCACTGATGAAGCAGAAGCCAAAGCAGGAAAACTGCTTGAGGAAGCTAAAACAAAACAGAAAGAGCTTGTTTTAGAGGGTAGAGGCAAGGCGATAAAAATAGCTGAGGAAGCAAAAGTTGAGGAACAAGAGCGTCGTCAGCAGGTTTTGCATGCGGAAAAAAGAATAGATAAACGTGAGGAAGCGCTGGATCAAAGAGAAAACTCGCTTGAGAGAAAAAACAAGGGTCTAAACAATAAAGAGCGTGAGATAAGCAAAATCAAGAAGGAGCTCATTGCAATCAAGCAGCAACAACTTGAGAAGCTAGAAAAAGTTGCTGCGCTTTCTACAGAGCAAGCGAAGAAGCATTTACTCAGTGTTGTTGAACGTGATCTGCGCACAGAAATTACCGATCAGATCAAGAAATACAAAGGCGTTGCAGAAGAGGAATCAAAGCGAAACGCGCAAAAGATTATTGCATTTGCCATAGAACGGTACTCACGTGATCAGTCAGCAGAGATGACTGCATCATCGGTAAATCTACCGTCGGATGAAATGAAGGGACGTATTATTGGTAAAGAAGGCAGAAACATAAAACGATTTGAAGAACTGACTGGTGTTGAGATCATTGTTGATGATACTCCGGAAGCGATTGTCATTTCTGGATTTAATCCGATCAGACGGCATGTTGCAAAACGTGCGCTTGAAAAGCTCATTCAAGATGGCCGGATCCATCCTGCGAGAATTGAAGAGACTATTTTAAAGGTTAAACAAGAGATTGCACAGGATATTAAAGAAGCCGGAGAAGAAGCGGTGTATGAGCTTGGTATTACCGGTCTTAATCCGAAGCTGGTACAACTCGTTGGGCGTCTTAAATTTAGATCAAGTTTTGGGCAAAATGTACTTAAACATTCAATCGAGGTGGCAAACATTGCCAATATGCTTTGTGAAGAACTTGGCGCGCGGACAAATATTGTTAAGCAGGCAGGGCTTCTTCATGACATTGGTAAAGCGGTAGATCATGAGGTTGAAGGCACGCACATTGAGATTGGTAGGAAGATTCTTGAAAAGTTTGGCGTTGCGGAAGAGGTCATTCATGCTATGGAATGTCATCATGGTGATGTTGAACCAACAACTGTTGAAGCAGTCATTGTGACCGCAGCAGACGGCATCTCTGGAAGTAGAGTAGGCGCAAGAAAAGATAGCTATGAAGATTATATTAAACGGCTTGAAGAGCTTGAGAATATTGCTTCAACGTTCCCAGGTGTAGACAAAGTCTATGCCGTACAGGCGGGAAGAGAAGTTCGTGTTTTTGTACGTCCGGAAGAGTTGGATGATGAGGGGTCACTGCTTCTTGCGCGGAACGTGGCAAATAGAATTGAAGAAGAACTCAAGTATCCCGGTGAAATTAAAGTAAATGTAATTCGGGAACTTAGAGCAATCGAGTACGCCCGTTAACACAAACAGTATGCTTAAAGTACTATTCTTTGGTGATGTCTACGGACGTCCAGGAAGACGTGCACTCAAGAAGGCAGTGCCAAAACTAAAAAAACACTATGATACTGATATTGTTATTGCAAACGTAGAAAACGCTGCACATGGCGTCGGAATAACAAAAAAAACGCTCGCTGAGCTTATGGATGCAGGGATTGATTTTGCCACCTCAGGAAATCATATCTTTAACAGAAAAGACGGTATTGAGCTTCTCAATGAAAAAGATCCTGTTTTGATTCGTCCGGCAAACTATCCTCCGGGGGCGCCTGGGGTTGGGTATAAGATTATCCCCATTAGAACGCAGAAGCTTTTGGTGGTTAATGTTATGGGACGCGTGTTTATGAAAGAGGATTTGGATTGTCCGTTTAGAGCGATGGATACCATTTTAGACGAGGTTGGGAGTGATATAAAAAACATTGTCGTTGATTTCCATGCCGAGGTTACGAGCGAGATGATTGCGCTTGGCATGTATCTTGATGGACGGGTGAGCGCGGTGTTTGGCACACACACGCATGTGCCAACACAGGACTTTAAAATCCTTCCCGGCGGCACAGCCTACGTCACCGATGTAGGCATGGTTGGGCCAACAAACTCGGTTTTGGGAGTCGATAAAGATATCATTCTTCGTCGCTATTTAACGCAAATGTCGGAGTCAATGGAGGTTGCCGATTCACCGCAAGCTGAGGTCAATGCCGTGTATTTTGAAATCGATTCAAAGGGAAAAGCAAGTAAAATAGAGAAGATCTACGAGGTGTATGACGTATGATATCCACTTGCCCAGCAAAAAAGCCTTATGTAGAATGAAGTTGTTACTTAAAGCTAAGATAAACAAGCCCGAAAGGGGGTGAAAAACATGACAAAAACAGATCTTATCAACGAAATGGCAAGCAAAGCATCAGTATCAAAGAAAGATGCAGAAGCAGTGCTTGATGCCCTTATTACAACCGTTACCGATGAACTTAAAAAGGACAGCAAGGTTGCAGTAACCGGATTTGGTACCTTTAAGGTTTCAAAGAGAAAGGCCAGGACTGGTGTTAACCCTCAAAAACCTACAGAGAAGATTCAGATTCCTGCAATGAATGTTCCAAAATTCACACCAGGAAAAACGTTCAAAGACGCAATTCGCTAGAGCGTTCGTATAATGTTCAAACAAAACCTCGCATGGAGGAAACAAAGTGTGGGGTTTTGTTTTAGGAAGAAAATCGTGATTTTTTTTGAAAAAGGCAAGGCAGGTACAATTTTCTAAGGACAAGCAATACGAAAAAATGAGAATAAAAAAAGGAAGCGATTTATTTCGCTTCCGAGTCAATATTTAAAGTAAGATGTTATCGACTAAAGTCAGTTTCTTCAATCCAGTGCTTAGGAGTAACATGTGCAATAAAGGGTGGAAAGTCTAGACCTTCCTTCCAGAATATAACAAAAAAAGGTCTGATTATTGTGTAACAATAAATACGAGGTCCACCGCAAAGTGGTGGCATGAATACTGCAGCTTGCGCTTTAGCTCCCTTTTCATCAAGTCGAAGCTTAGTCTTCTTTTTTGCAGTTACAATTGTATTGCTGTGTGCTTTCATTCCAGTCAAAAAATCTATATCAACATGTATGTCTAGTTCAACCATGGGGAAGCGCAATTTCGTAGACGCTAATGCGGTTCTTTTCTTCTGCAAGAGCTCATTGCCTCTTGCTGGAAGATCTCTGCTTGGGTATTGTTGATCAGATTCGGTAAGAAACACTTTCCAATCTTGATTTGTTTCAAGTTGAAAGAGTGGAAAGTCGTGACCATCCAGCATAAAAGCTGATTGCGGGGACAATTCAACACCATGATAAAAATTCTCTTCTAATTGTATGGACACCCCTATTCCAGTTTTTCTCCATTCAACATGCAGGTTAAAAAAACTTCCAATTCCCATACATCCTGGTGAAAGAGTGATGTCTAAATCAGTAAATCCTCGTTGAGAAAACCAGCTTCCTAAAACGTCAGGATCAGCTGAAGAAATGGTTTCGAGATGATCTTCAAGATCAGGCAAATCAGCAAAGGCCGATTCATACCGAGCCAAGAATGCCATTTGCTCTGAACTTCCAGACCAATCGTGTTGGCCAGCAATTTTTTCTAGGCATTTGAATATTCCTGGCAGACAAAATGCACTGCTCTTTGTAACAACCATTCTCTTGGGTCCTCCCTAGATTAAAAAACAAAGCTCTAAATAGTAACACGAAATAAGACTTATTGTCAATTCTTTTGGATTTACTGTAACGCCAAAATGATACTGTCCTAGTATACCAAAGTAGAAATGTCCTACCCGGGTAGCTTCTGCCGGTACATACGTTAGATTAATAGGTGAGGTACTCACTGGTAATCTAATGTAAAAAAG
>Ga0180007_10000464_pt1 | contig 68657 bp, 74 predicted proteins | sample MM_PC_MetaG_FD_121122 | JGI IMG/M metagenome (GOLD analysis project Ga0180007, IMG submission 121122) | Groundwater microbial communities from the Aspo Hard Rock Laboratory (HRL) deep subsurface site, Sweden - MM_PC_MetaG | ecosystem: Environmental > Aquatic > Deep subsurface > Groundwater... | reverse complement strand
ATTTTCAAAAAAGAAAAAAGTTTTTTCAAAAATATTATTTTATCTTCTTGTAATAATTCTCGGATTACTTGCCATGGTTTTCGCTGAATCCGAAGGCGCGTTGCTCGGCGCTGGCGGTGGAATTGTTTTTATTTTGCTAGCGAGAGTATTGGCGGAGAGATTGAGAGATAAAGAGATTAATTTCAAAAGAAAGTTAATCATTTTACTTATTCTGATTATCTCGCTTTTAGCCATTTCTCAATTCAAAACTTACATAATTGAAAAAGCGACCCTCTCCGATCATTCCGGACAAATCAGACAACAGATGTGGCGCGAGACTTGGCAAATGTTGACCGATGGAAGAGAAATAACCGGCGCCGGTCTGGCGAATTATCAGAATTCAATTGAAAAATATCATCAAAGCGGAATATATATCAGAAATGATGATCCTGATTTTGACGAGAAGATTAGAATTTCACTGGAATATCAGCAAGCGAATTGGCAACCGATTGAAATTTATCTTTATCCGCACAACATTATTTTGAATTTCTGGAGCGAAATCGGAATGTTCGGACTGCTGGTTTTCATTCTGTTGAATTTGAAAATGCTTTTAAATTATCGCAAAGTAAAGAACGCGGAAAACAAAGAGTTTTATTTTGTTCTGATCGCCGTCTTGCTGGCGATCTGGGTTCACGGCTTGGTCGATGTTCCGTATTTCAAAAATGATTTGAGCGTTTTTTTCTGGTTGATTTTCGGCATGAGCGTTGTGCTCGCCCGCAGCAGGAAATCATTGGAATGATGCTGGATTTTTTTGAAAAGAAAAGTTATAATGCTGCAAGGCGATTTAATTTGTGGAGAGGTGCTAGAGTGGTTGAATAGGTCGCTCTCGAAAAGCGATGTGGCTGAAAAGTCACCGTGGGTTCAAATCCCACCCTCTCCGCCATGAAGTACATGCGCGGCATGACTTCATGGTAAACCATTTTTTTAGAGTAATTTGAAATATTTGCGCGGCATGACTTTAAGGCAAGCCATTTGTTTCGCATGACATCGGACAATTCGTTTTTGGCGCAAAAATGGCGAGCCATTTTTATTGCAAGTTATGGGATGAGATGGAAATTACATAGTAAACAGATACGAAAGCAAGCGGAGATGAAATCCGCTTGACTTTTTTTGAAAATGGAATAAACTGCTTTTTTATTAAAAATCTTTTTAACATTAGTCATCGTAATACAAATAAAAAGCGAGCTTTTAACTCGCTTTTTTTTCGTTGATTGGAGTTTAACCGATTGAAAAAACTTTCTTTTTTTTCCGTTCATCCGCTTCTTCCATTTCCCGCGAAACATCCGCCAAGTCTTTCATCAAAGATATCCAAAGACGATTTTCTGTCGTCATATGATAATCATCCATCAGCGCGCGTTCCAGCGCTATAATGTCGCTGTCTCTATTTCCTTCCTTCTCAAATGCGGGATCCTGGAGTTTATCCAATTCGATAATTGCGAATCTCAGTCTTCGGCTTTTATCCAGAAAACTCACTGATGGATCGAGTGATCTCCCAAATCTCGAAGTAGACGCTTTTATTTTCGAATCTCCCGGTTTTGTATGATTTAAGTATTTGTCAAAAATTTCGTTAATAAAATCAATCCTTTTTTCATCCTTGCGACCGTCCACCGGTCCGCCGACAATATCAATCGCGGCCTTAACTCGCTGATCTTTCGTGAATTCTTGCAAAAACACAATATCGCTATTCAATCTGTCTGCCAATGCTTTGATTTTGGCTTCGTCAGCGACAACTTCCGCTGATTCAAGGAATTCCCGAATTGTCGATGTTTCCTTTCTCTTTTCTACAACCGGTTGATCTTCAGAGCGGAAAATAACCTCCGGATCGGTCTTGCCCTTCATTTTGGGCAATGATGATTTTGTTTCCATAGTATTGAAATATTAATAATTAAATCATAACGATTGAATAGTCGAATTTTTCAACACAACCATTCCGTTGTAAAGTTTATTTTATAATTATAATTCAACCGGCGGAAAAAAACAATTCAAATTCAGACAATTGACTGATGGCGTTTCGGTTTAAATCGAGTTGGTTAATTTTTTGTCGCATTGAATCCGCGCGCGAATTTTGATAAAATTATCTTATGAAAAAAATAAATTTCCCGCGCGACAGCGGCGCGCACAAGAGCGTTGTTGAATGGTGGTATTTCAACGGCAATTTGCAGGACAAATCCGGCAATCGGTTTTCGTTTATGAATTGTTTGTTCAAGCTCGATGTGAAGAAGTCGCTGATTCCGTATCTTCAATTTTTTCCGTTGAAAACGCTTTTTTCCGTTCATACGATTATTTGCGACATTGAAAAAAAGAAAACTTATCGCACGATTGATTATATTGTGATTCCGACGAAAGACAGTTTTTCCGCGCCATTGCTCTTTGCAAAATATTACAACCCGCTCAAACCGTTCATCCGCGCGGATTGCTTGATCGAAGAAAATCCTGAATCCGTTTTTCATCTGAAAAATGATCAGCTGGACTTGCAATGCGTTTCCGCAAAAAAACCGTTTCCCGCGGCAGGATCCGGTTATCTGGAATTCGGCGAACGATCAACTTATTATTATTCATACACGAATTTGAAAACAAAAGGAATTTTGAAAATCGGCAAAAGAAAAATTGAAGTCAGCGGAAAATCATGGATGGATCATCAATGGGCGGACGCGCCGTATTCCAAAGATAAATGGAACTGGTTTTGCATTCAGCTGGACAATGGCATTGAAATCATTTGTTTCGAATATGGCGGCAAAAAGAAAAAATATTCGCATGCCGGTGTTTGTCCGGCTGACGATTCTCGGCAATATTCGGAAAATTTACAGTTTGAGCCGGTCGGAAAAAAATGGAAAAGCGAATTGTCCGGCGCAGAATATCAGCTGTCGTGGAAAATTTCGAACGATGATTTGAAAATGGATTTGCTCATAAAACCGTTGTCGAGAAATGAGGAAATGATTGCCGGACCGATCAATTATTGGGAATGTCCGATCGAAGTTGGCGGAACATTTGGCAAGGAAAAAGTTATTGGCAGGGGATTTATGGAAATAGTCGGACCGGAAATGGAAAACGGAAGAATAAAAATTTTCATGAATGAAATGAAAGAAAAATTATTGGAATTCAATAAGAAACAGAAAAAATGATTTCAATTGAAAAATTTTGGGAAGAATGTGGCAGGCAGGGGTTCAACATGTTGAACCCCTGCCTGCCACATTCTTCATTTGAAAAAATCGGATTAACAATTATGAATAAATCAATCGAAGAACTTCTGTCTGATATTTTGGAAAAAAGAAAATCAGGATTGTCAGCGGAACAAATTTTGAAATTGTATCCGGAAAACAAGGAAAATGTTTTGTCCGCGCTGGAAATTTACGAATTGATGGAAGAATCGAAAAAAACAATGGAAGAAAACGAACATCTTTTGCGGGAAATATTGGGAAAATCGAAAATAAAACAAGATCATTATTTATATAGAGGGGAATCAAAAGGTCGAACCCTGAAAATTCTTTAATAATTGAATTTTTTGAATCTATGACAAAATGGAAAATCTTAATTCCGCTCGGTGTTGTTATCGCGCTGGCGATTCTTTACGGTCATTTTCATGAAAAGAATGCGAACGAATTATTTCTCACGGAAACGCCGCGGGTTCCACTGGAAAAAACCGCTCTGCCGCCGGCCACCGGAAATATTGACGATGCCGTGTCCGCAATTTTGGCGGAAATCGACGAAGAAACCGCATTGCTCGACGAGGAATTGTCTGACGCGGATCTTCTCACAGAGGACGGTGAATTAATAAATGATTTTGATCAAGCGTATGATGAAAATGAATTATAATAAAACAATCGCGATCCTTTCGCTTGCCGGAATAATGTTATTTCCTTTCGCCGGATTGGCGCAAGAGGAAAATAACGGAGAACAGCCGCTTGAATTGACTCTCGAACCGATTGCGGTGGAAAATGTTTTCTGCGATAAATTTTCCGCTTGGACGGAAAAAGTGAAAAATCGCATTGTTGAAAATGACGCCAAGCTGGAAAATTGGCGCGCGCAAAATTTAAATAAGAGAATGGAAAGATTGACCGCGCAGGACGGTAAATCGGAACAAAACAGAAAAAGATGGGATGAAAATCGGACAAATCATTTTTCAAAATTGGAAGAAAAAGCGCAAACCGACGAACAGCGGCAAGCATTGATAAAATTTCAAGAATCGGTAAATGCGGCTGTCTCTGCCAGGCGCGCGTCCATGGACGCGGCAAAATCGGCTTTTCGCGAAGGAATAAGCGCGAAGTTGCAAGCTAGAAAATCAAAAACCGATGAAGTGATTTCCGCCTATCGAAATGGCATCGACGGCATTATTGAAAAGATAAACGCTGACTGCGATACCGGCGCTGACCAGAAAGAATTGAGAACAACGGGAATGTCCGCTTTGAAAAACGCCAAAACAAAATTTCAATCCGACAGAAAGGCGATTGAAAAAGTGAATGTCTCTCTGGAAACATTGCTCTCCACTAGAAAAAAAGCAATGGAAAAAGCGCAAGCTGATTTCAAATCAGCGTTGGAAAAGGCGAAAGAAGAATTGAAATCCGTCTGGCCGGCGGAAAAACCGGCGGAAGAATCCGTTGAATAAAAGAAAATAAAAAAAACAAATCCGGCGCCAGCCGGATTTATTTTTTTTGTCATGTGTAAAAAGCATCATTTCATTTCCCGAAAACCGTGGGGAACAAAAAACTTTGTTCCCCCCCTCGCAATAAACGCGAAAATAAAATTTATTTCAAAATAAACAAACGACAACATTCGAATCGATTATATTTGTAAAAAACGAATGCAATAAAAATTGTTTTTTTAATTTTTCGAAAATGTTATGGAAAAAATATGCGTAAAAAATGATAATAATCCGCTTCGGTTGCCGGAATAAAACGGGAACGGAATTGTTACGGTTGCCGAAATTAAAACGGGGAATGGAATTGTTGCGGTTGCCGCAATAAAAACGGGAACGGAATTCGTTTCGTTTGCCGGAATGAAACGGGGAATGGAATTGTTTCGTTTGCCGCAATGAAAACGGGGAACAAAGATTTTTGTTCCCTGCGGGTTGGTTAATTTGAATAATTTTTTTTCGGAATACAATATTTTAAAAAAATTCCGCAAATGATTGCGGGGAATTTACGATTTTCGATTGGGAATGGAATTGTAATTTGTTTCATTTACCGAATAAAAATTGTTGAATGGAATCGTTTCGTTTGCCGGAATAAAACGGGGAACGGAATTGTTTCGTTTGCCGCAATGAAAAAGGGGAACAAAGATTTTTGTTCCCTACGGTTTTATTATGAATAAATTGTCTTTTGCGCGAACTTTTGATTTTACTTTTATGGCGATTTCATCGCCGCGGCGCGCGCGCTGAACCGATTTGTTTTCGATTTCCATTGATTCGACTGTTTGCCGGCAAAAATTTTTTGTTCCTTCAATGCTGATTTCGTCATTTATTTTCAATGGTTTGGCGGTTAATTTTACGCTGGCAACGCTGATTTTCGGATAATATTTTGTCACAATTCCGGCGAAAATCTTTTTTGTCGGAGAAAGATTGTCCGCTTTGTCAAAACCGATTCCTTGTTTTTTCGGTTCTCCGAAATAAAATCCCGTGGAAAATCCGCGATTGTAAACCTCGTTCAAATCTTTTTTCCACGCTCGAACTTTTTCCTCGGTAAATGTTCCGGCAAAATGCGCGTCAATCGCTTCCCGATAACAGCGCGCGGTTGTCTGAACATACCGCGGATCTCTGCGCCGGCCTTCTATTTTGAATGAATCGATTCCGGCTTTTATCAATTCGGGAATAAATTCAATCATGCAAAGATCTTTTGCGCTCAAGAAAAATTTTCCTTCTGAAATAATTTTGTTTTCTTCATCATCGATCAGCGTCCATTGTTTTCTGCACGGCTGTCCGCAGTCTCCGCAATTCGCTGACTTGTCATACATGAACGCGGATAAATGACAGCGGCCGGAAATGGCCATGCACATTGCGCCGTGAACAAAAGTTTCGATTTCGATTTTTGTTTTTTTCTTTATTTCCTTGATTTGATTCAAATTCAATTCTCTCGCCAAAACAACCCGTTTCGCTCCGCTTTTTCGATAAAATTCCGCGCTCTGCCAATTGGAAACATTCGCTTGGGTTGAAATGATAAACGGAATTTTTTCTTTTCCGGCGATTTCAATCGCCGCCGGATCCCAGAGAATGACTGCGTCGGCTTGCGAAGCTTTCGCTTTTTTTATCAATTGTTCCGCTTTTTTCAGATTTTCATTGTACAAAACAGAATTAACGGTCAAATATGCTTTGATTCCATATGTATGGCATTTTTCCACGAATTTTGGCAAATCGCTTATTTTTATCGAGCCCGTATTGGCGCGCATACTCAGCTCGGCGGTACCAAAATAAACAGCATCGGCAAATTCTTTGCAGGCTTCAAGACTCGCCCAATCGCGAATCGGACACATCAATTCCGGTTTTTTCATTTTCATAATATTAAGTAAGTATAATTTTTTTAAAAAATAAAATCAATGGCCGGGAACAAACAACTTTGTTCCGCCATTCGCTTTCGCAAAATTATTTTTGCTTCATTTTCCCTATTTCAAAAAAAAAGACCGGCCGATTCAGCCGATCGTTGATATTTGTTTTAACGATTATTCCATTCGCGGATCGCGGAAAGAGATTTCTCTTCCTTGGCAAAATCTCACGATGAAATTGTACAAGTCGTTTTCTTCATTCTCATGAACGGAAACGATTATTCTCCAGCCGTCAGCCCTCTGAGAATATCTTTCCACCGCTCTCAAGTGCGCAGTGCCATGCGAATCAACGGTTTCAAACGCTTTTCCGAATTCCGCCATGAAATCGTATGCTTCCGGCGCCGGAATGACAACTTCCAATTTGATTTCTCTCCTGCGAATTCGAACTTCATTGCGTTTCGTCATTGCAGACCTCCGAGGTTGATGTTCTTCTTCTTTCATTGTCTGCTGAAAAAATCGGATGGCAGGTAGCGAACCTTGCTTTTTTGGTGTTCGAAAAGGTTTTTCATCGCCGGGTGAATCGGAGTATTTTCTTCCTGAAACACTTCGAAAACCCAGTCTGAAAGCAGTAGATTCGCTTCATTCAGCTGGCCGGCGAGAAAAAGTTTTTCCAATTTGTATCTTCCTGCATAAGGTTTCGTGGGTACGAGGACATCAACGATATGAAGACATTGAGACAACAGCGGCATTTTAGCGAAACCGCCGTTATGCTGATGAATCGCGAGCAGGATTTCACGGTCATCAATGAAAAATTCAAAAGGAATTTCACAAGCGGCCGCCGGACCGTGCAGATATCGATTGATGTGATATTCTTTGTCCAAATCGGCGATGAATTTCGGATTGAACAATTTCAGCGTCAGTACAAGATCGGCATCGGATTCTTCTTTGTTTTTATCATGAAGCAATCCGGCCAAAGCGGCTTTTTCCGGATCAAGTCCGTATGGTTTTGCCGCCCGCCTCATGTAGTCCATAACACCGAGGCTGTGCGCGAACCGTTTTGCGGACAATGTTTTTTCAAGGAACTGTTTCATTTCTTCGATTGATTTCATCGTGGCCTCCTGTTGCATCAATGTAAAACCGTAACAAATCGCAACATTTTTGTCAATGGTAAAAAGACAGTGGATTATCGAAAAAAAATGTTAATGCGGATTATTCGCGAAATGTGAAATGCGAATCGCGGCGTATCGCTCGCGTGTGTAAAGACGCATTGCAATGCGTCTTTACACACGCGAGCCGCCGTTATTTTATTGTTTGTGAAGAAATTGATATATTTAACATATAAATTTTGCTTAAAAACAAAGATAATGGAGAAATTTCAAAAGAGGTATCGGATCGAATCCGCGCGAATGCCAAATTGGGATTATTCATGGCCGGGTTATTATTTTATTACAATTTGCACGAAAAATCGCGAAAATTTTTTTGGAAAAATTTTTCAGATGAAAATGCAATTATCCGCCATCGGAGAAATCGTGTCGCGCGAATGGGAAAATACGAGAAATTTGCGATCCGGCATTGAAATTGACGAATGGATCGTAATGCCGAATCATTTGCACGGAATAATTATTATAAATAAAAATCAAAATCGCGCCGCAACCAAATGTAGAGACGCATTGAAATGCGTCTCTGCATTTGGGCGGTTTGCGGATGGAACGCGTCCGTACAAAAATAAATTCGGTCCGCAATCAAATAATATTTCCGCGATTATCCGCGGATTCAAGGGCGCGGCGACAAAGAAAATTCATGTGGCGAAATTCAAGGAATTCGCCTGGCAGCCGAGATTTTACGATCATATAATTTTCGATGATCGCGGATTGGAAACCATTCGCCGTTATATTCGAAACAATGTATTGAATTGGGAAAATGATAGAAATAATTCGAAAAATTTCGGGGATTGTTAATTATAAAATACGGTTGCGGCAAATCGGATTGCGGCGGATCGCGGCATATCGCGACGCATCACGGTGTAGAGACGCATTTCCATGCGTCTCTACACCGTGATGCGCGATGAAAAACGCAAAATAGAAAACGGCGAAACGGAATTCGCAACGCGTATTTTACGGAATGCGAAACGCGCATTAAAAGGTAGAGACGCATTGCAATGCGTCTCTACCTTTTAATGCGTCTCTACATTTCAATGCGTTATTATAGCCGGGTTTCATCGGATGCCAATGAAAAATATTTATGGTATAATTCAATCAACAAAAATTAAAAATTAACAAAAAAAATTATGAATGTTCTCTTTTTGCGGGAATTTTATCACAATGTGCGCAACACATTCATTTGGATTTTGCTGTATTTCATTGTGCAGGCGTTGATCTGGCTGGCGCTCGCCGTCTTGGTTTTCATGTATCCGGAATCATTGGCGATTTTGTTCGGCGTTTTCTTTGTCATTCTGTCGGTTGTCTGCATTTACAGCGCTATTTTGGTTAGCCGTTATGCCATGAAGCTGAAAGCGCTCAAAGACATGATTGTTGATAAATTATAATTAATGATTTTCATTATGAAATGGAAATTTCCATTGGCAGCAGTGATTTTCGCAATAATCGCGCAGGTGATTCATTCTCTCGGCGCGATTCTCGGCATGAAATATTATTTGATGCCGGAATATTTTAATGTTTGGAGCAAATTGATGATGCCGAACGCCGGTCCGCCGCCAAGTTCGTTTTATTTGTATTCTCTGGGATTCGGTTTGATCGGCGCATTGTTGCTGGCATGGGTTTACATTATCGTCGAAAAGGCGATTCCCGGAAAAACCGCGGTGAAAAAAGGTTTGATGTTCGGTCTTCTGCTCATCATGATCGCCTCGATTCCGGGAACATTGTCAATGCTTATTTTGATAAATTTGCCGGCCGGTTTGGTCTTTTTCTGGTTTGTCGAAGGCGCATTGATTTATCTGTTGGGCGGAATGGTTTTTGCCGGATTGTTGAAAAAATAATCGCAAGGAAAAAAGGACGAACTTGAAAAACGGTTTGTCTTTTTTTATTTGAGGAATAATCGTCCGTTTATTCTCGAACAATTTTTGAATTTAATGTATTTTCCGCTTTTTATCAATGTGCTATAATTTGGTTAGCGGAAATTAATATATATTGATGCGTATGTCAAAAGTAAAAAAACTCATTATTCCGGTCGCCGGTTATGGCACCAGATTTTTGCCGGCAACAAAAGCTCAGCCGAAAGAAATGCTTCCGGTTGTTGACAAACCGATTGTCCAATATGTTGTGGAAGACGCGGTAAAGTCGGGAATTGAAACAATAATTCTCGTCACCGGCAGCGGAAAGCGCGCAGTGGAAGATCATTTCGGATACAATTATGAATTGCAAAGTTTTTTGAAAAAAGTCGGAAAAGAAGATTTGCGCATTGAAGTTAAAAGTATTGCGGATATGGCGAATTTTATTTACATTCGCCAGAAAGGTCCGTATGGAAACGGCACGCCGGTTTTGTGTTCCCGCCATTTGATCGGAGATGAACCGTTTGCCGTCATGTGGGGCGATGAATTTTTTTACACCGAAGAAAAACCTCAGCTGTTGCAGCTGATGGAAGTTTATGAAAAATACGGCGATCCGGTTATCACCGCGTATGAAGTAAAAAAAGAAGACACTTCCCGTTATGGTATAATTGATGGAAAGGAAGTGGAAAAAGATATTTTTAAAGTAAAAAAATTGGTGGAAAAGCCCGGTCCGGAAAAAGCGCCGTCAACTTTGGCTTCGCTTGGCGGTTATATTTTAACGCCTGACATTTTTGATATTCTCGAGAAAACAAAATTGGGCAAAGGCGGAGAACTCTGGCTGGTGGATGCGATTTCAGCATTGTTAAAAACTCGTCCGATTTACGCGAAAAAAATCGACGGAATATATTATGATACCGGATCAAAGCTCGGCTATCTGCGCGCCAATGTTGAATTGGCTTTGAGAAGAGAAGATCTGGGCTCTGAATTCAGAGAATATTTAAAAGGATTAAAGTTATAAAACAAAAATTATGAGAATTAAAAGCAGAAGATTTCAACTATTTTTTATTTCCCTGATGTTGTTTGTCCTTGTTTTCACCACCGGCTGTGTTTCGAGCACCACGACAACCGCGGTGCAATCTTACAAACCGGTGACTCTGGTTTACTGGCGCACTTGGGATGATGAAGATGTTTTTTCCGATGTGATCAAGGCGTACAAAGCGCAACATCCCAATGTGACGATTGAGTATAGAAAATTTCGTTATGAAGAATATGAAAAAGCATTGCTCGAAGCATTTGCGCAGGATCGCGGTCCCGACCTTTTTTCCATTCACAATACGTGGATGCGGCGCTATGAACCGATGATGCTGGAATTGCCGGCAAAGACGGTCACTCCGGTAAAACGAATTACAGGAACAATAAAAAAAGTGGAAGTTATCGAGCAGGTGACAAAAAATTCTCTCACTCCGACCGACATGAGAAGAAAATTTCTGGAAGTTGTCGCGCAAGATATGATTTTCAACAAAAATGTCGGAACAGCCCAAAAACCGCAATATCAAGAAAAAGTATGGGGCTTGCCCCTCAGCGTTGACACTCTGGTCATGTATTACAACAAAGATATTTTGAACAACGCGGGAATCGTGGAGCCGGCAACCACCTGGACCGAATTTCGCGATCAGGTAAAGTCAATGACAAAGGTCGATCCGGCGACCGGAACGATTCAAATTTCCGGAGCCGCCATCGGAACAGCTGACAATGTTGCGCGCAGCTCTGACATTCTTTCTCTTCTCATGATGCAAAATCTGGCGCCAATGCTCGATGACAATGGCAATGCGTCATTTGACAAAAGACCGAGAGAGCTCGCGGGAACGGAAATAGCTCCGGCTCAGGGCGCGCTGGAATTTTATACTCAATTCGCTTCGCCTCTTTACGAAGGATATTCCTGGAACAATGAAATGCCGAATTCGCTTGACGCTTTTACAAAAGGCCAAGTCGGTTATTTTTTCGGATATTCCTATAATAGAGATACAATCATTGCAAGTGCGCCGAAATTAAGATTCAATATCGCGCCTGTTCCTCAGGTTGGCGAACAGCAAAAAGTGAATTTCGCCAATTATTGGGCTGAGGTTGTTTCAAAGAAAACCAAAAACAAAGATTTTGCTTGGGATTTCTTGCAATTTATCACTGACGAAGCCAATGTTTCAAAGTATTTGGACAAAGCGAAAAAGCCGACCGCGCTCCGCAGCGCGAAAATAATCAATGAACAATTGGCTGATGAAAATTTGGCTGTTTTCGCGGATCAGCTTCTCACCGCGCGCAGCTGGTATCGGGGATTTGATTCCAATGGCGCGGAAAAAGTATTTGGCGAAATGATAAATGCCGTGTTAAAAGGCGAGCTTACTCCGGCAAAATCAATTCAGCAGGCAGTGGACAAAATTAATATTGCGATAAGGCGCCGGCCGTTATAAAAATTATGAATAAAAAATTTTTGGCAATCATAATATTTGTATTTATTTTCTTGTCGGCTGCGCCGGCATACGCGTTTCCCACATTAATTCCGGAGGAATGCACGGGCGAGGCGCTTATCACTGATTGTAATTTGACGGCAGTCGAGCAACTCATCGCCAATGCGGCGCAAATAATTCTGGGAATTTCCGGTTCTCTCGCGTTGTTGTTCTTCGTCATCGGCGGAATAATGTACATCGCTTCCGGCGGAAATCCGGGAAAAATTCAAAAAGCCACCGATATTTTGGCAAAAGCGACTCTCGGTCTGGGAATTATTCTGCTGGCCGGAGTGGCGATAAAACTGGTAATAAAAAAACTAACCGGATTGGAATAATCTTATGAAAATTTTAATTGCGGGAATAATTATTTTTCTTTCATTTTTTCCATTAACCGTCCTGGCCGTTGCCGATGCGACACTGGGATCGGAATGTGTCGTTCCTGCCGGAGAAGGCAGTACTCCGGGACAATGTTTGCCTGGCTTATTTTGTTTGCCCGACAATGAAGAATTGGAACTCGGAGGAATCTGTGCAAAAAAATTAGCCGATGGAGGAGCTTGCGCCAAGGAGTATTATTGCACTTCCGGCGTGTGTACAGCCGGATACTGCGGAACAACGCAACCGACGCTTCCGGCTGCCGGAACAGCCGGCGCGCATCCGGAAGCAAAAGCGCTGAATGCCGCGATTGCTTCAATTGACAAAAATTTTCCGGACATTGTAAAAGATGACAATATTACTGCGTTGACCGGCAAATTGATCAAAGGTTTATTGGGGATAATCGGCACAGCTTCTTTGTTGGTTTTCATTTATAGTGGTATAATGTGGATGTTAGCGGGAGGAAAAGATGAGGAAATAAAGAAAGCGAGAAATTCCATGGTTTGGGCGGCGCTCGGATTGTTTGCCGTATTTATGAGCTACACTCTTCTCAGATATTTGATTTCCGCAATTGTTTTTTAAAAAATAATAAAAATTTAATAATTAAAAAAAATCTCATGCTAGATGCTAACAAAATCAAATTCATTGTTCGCGTATGCTTGTTCCTGTTCATGCTCATGTTTGTCGCTGTTCCCGCGTTCGCTCAGGATCTTGATCTCGGAGTGGATATTGTCGGACAGGCGACCGGATTGGGCGGAAAAGACACTGATCTGAGAGCGACAATCGGCAACATCATTCAGGTTGCGCTCGGATTCCTCGGTGTTGTGGCTGTTGTCATCGTCCTTATCGGCGGTTTCCAGTACATGATCGCCGGCGGAAGCGATGAAAAAGCGGCAAAAGCGCGAAAGTGGATTATTTCCGGCGTTATTGGCTTGGCAATTATATTATCCGCCTATGCCATTACCACGTTTGTTATATCTTCGTTGTTAACGGCAACTACCACCGGTGCGGATATTGGTGAATAAAGCAAAAAGGCAGGCTCTGCCTGCCTTCTTTCCTTGAGCTTCATTGCATATCAATGGCATTCAAGAAAAGTATGAAAAAAAAAAGCTTAATTATTTCAGTAATTGTTTTTGTTAATCTTTTTTTTGCGTTGGCTGTTGGCGGAATCGCCTTGGCCGATGACGAAGGAACCGGAATTAGAGCCGGACTGAATGTCTCAGCTGACACTGCCGGATTGAAGACGGAGACAACTTTTCCTTCGGCAATCGGAAAAGTAATAAATTTCGTTTTCATGTTTATCGGAATATTATTTTTGATAATAGTTCTGTACGCGGGCATTCTCTGGATGATTGGAGGCGGAGATCCCGGAAATATAAAGAAGGCGAAAAGTTATTTGATAAATGCGTCCATCGGTTTGGCGGTCACTCTGATGGCTTATCAACTTACAAGCTTTGTAATCAAGCAAATTCAAATACAATCAGCGGAAACCGTTCCGGTGGAATCATCGCCGACCGGCGCGCCTCCGGCTCCGACTCCAGGAACATAATTCGGCTCAAAATATTTTATGCAAAAAGTTTTGTTTACAATAATATTCTCATTTCTGCTCATATTCAATTTTACTTTGATGAGCAGTAATGTCCTTGCCGTCACAGCGCAGGAAACCGCGATTTCCGGATTGGATGAAACAGCCGGAGAAGCGAATTTGGAACAAGGGGATCCGGCAACCACAATTGGCGCGGCCATCGGCGTTCTTCTCGGAGTTTTGAGCGTGGTTCTGCTGGTGATTGTCGTTTACGCGGGAGTCACTTGGATGACTGCCGGCGGAAAAGAAGATGTTGTAAAAAAAAGCAGAAGCATGTTAATTGAAGCTGTTCTCGGATTGCTGGTTTGTCTCTTGGCATACAGCTTTACCACCTTTGTTGTGGAACGGCTGGCAACAGTCACTTCCGGAACATAAAATAAAAAAAAATTATGAAATCAATCTTTCGTTGTCAATCGTTTTTAAAAATAAGTTTACTGGCGATTTTTATTGCAATGAATCTGGTGTTTATCGCACCTGCCGGCGCGGTTGATATCGGCAGTCAGTTGCAGAAGGCGGGAACCGGATTGTATGAAAAGGAGCAGCCGGCGCCTCTGGCAACGCAGATCGGAAATATTATAAATATCCTTCTGGGATTGCTCGGCGTTATTCTTGTTATAATCATAGTTTACGCCGGATATCTATGGATGACAGCCGGGGGCGATACGGAACAAGTGAAAAAAGCAAAGTCATGGATGATCAATGCGGTGATCGGAATGATAATCATTCTCTCATCATACGCGATCGCAGATTTCGTGATTTCAAAGCTGGCCGAAGGAATCGGAGCGGAATAAAAAAAGTTTACATATTAATAAATAATAAAAATAAGCAAACGCTATGAAAAATAAACTACTCATAGGATTTGTAATGCTGGTGCTGGCGGTGGGCGCATTGTTTACGGTACTCGTTCCGCAAGCAAGCGCTATTGACGAAGCGCAATTGAGGGAAGGCGGACTTCAAGAGATTGGAGAAGCGCTTGGTGAAGCGGACGGCGCGGAATTGCCGGCAAGAATCGGTAATTTCATCAACATTCTCCTCGGAGTTTTGGGCGTTGTTCTCGTTTTGATTATCGTTTACGCAGGTTTTCTTTGGATGACAGCCGGAGGCGATACAGAACAAGTGAAAAAAGCAAAATCATGGATGATCAATGCAGTCATCGGTCTTATCATCATTTTGTCTTCCTACGCTATTTCCAGCTTTGTGATCGAAAAACTGGTTCAGACGACAACAGGCGTTAGTTAGAAAAACAATTCAAAAAGCTCCCCGCCAAGCATGGAAAAGGGGAGCTTTTTTTATTACTTTGAGGAGATTTCTCCTTTGTAATTAGCAATGAGCATTTCGCATGTAACATGTATCATGTAGCATGTAACAAAATATATATCCTAAACTTATAATTCGTTCCGCGGTGGTATCAACCTATTATGTAATTTAGTCGTTAAGTTTCAAACTAGCTAATAAGCTAATCAGCTAAGAAGCTAATCTCTAAAGCAATTTCTTAAACCGTTCAACAATCTCTACCGGCGTCGGATCAACTTCATTCAGCAATGCGAGATAGTATGACATCCATTGGCCGATTGATAATGTGTCGATCATTTTGAAAAAGTTTGATGCATCCGGCATTTCGATAATTTCCGCTTCAAGTTTTTCTCCCAGTATTTCCCGGAAAACTTCCATTCGTTTTATATTTCTCGGATCATCATCCGGATCTTTGATTATTATCACTTTGAAATTCGTCATTCCATTTGTAAATCCCACCATTTCATTGTGATTCATTTCCGGAAAAACATTCCAGAATGCGGGTTGTTTTGCGTTTTCATTTATATTTATTTTCAAAACCATTCCAATATATTTCCAAATGTTCGACGCGTAAAAAATCGGAATTCTATTTTTTGTTTTTTCCGCCAGCGCCAATCCGAACGCTTCATTTTTTGAAGTGAGTTCAATGCTTTTTTCAATATCTTCGTTTAATTTTTCAAAATCCAGTTTTATCAATCCCGAATTGTCGAATGTTTTCAGCAATGCGCCGATGACGTAGGCGTAACTCATTCTCGGCTGGTGAAAATCGGGAATCTCGATGAACGGATAATTTTTTTCTTCCGCGATTTTTTTTAATTTTCCGCCGTGCGCTATAATTATTATTTCTTTCAAATTTTTCTTTTCCGCTTCCGCCAGCGCTGACAAAGTCTCTTCGCTGTTGCCGGAATAAGATATAAAAAAACCGCTCCAATCATTGTTGACCTGAGGCGGAATAGTATAGTCGCGGTTTATTTTCAATGGAATTTCAAAATTTAAATGTTCTACCGCCAGAAAAGTTTTCAGCAAATTAACCGGCAGGGCTGATCCTCCGACAGCGCAAAAAATAATTTTTTCAGGAATCTGTATTTTTATTTTTGTATTTTCAAACGCGTCGGAAAATTGGCGCGGCAAATCAGAAATGATTTCATGAAGGTTTTCCTTGTCAAATTGTTTGCGCAGATTCAACATAATTTTTAATAAATCTGATTAGCTTATTTTTAACTTATCAAATAAAAAAATTTTAATCAAAATAGTTATACACAAATACGGCGTGGATCCGGAGACCGGGGAGCAGGGAACCAGTGACCCGGTGACTCGGAGACCGGGATACACGGAATAAATTTTTTTTATAGTTATTGTTTGCATTTTCGAAATTGTCTCGGGTTGGGATTTCAAGTTTATTATTTATCATTTATTTGGAATTTCGAATTTAGGATTTAGGATTTAAATTGTGCTCCCTGCCCAGTGCTCCTTGCTTAGTGCTCCCTGCCCAGTGCTCCTTGCTTAGTGCTCCCTGCCCAGTGCTCCCTGCTTAGTGCTCCTTGTTCCCTGAAAAACAGGGGTTGATTTTTTCCTATACTTTTGCTATATTTTAAGCGTTAACAAATGTAGCTATATTGAAAAAAATATGAGCGGACATTCCAAGTGGGCGACAACAAAAAACAAAAAAGAAGCGGCTGATTCAAAGCGGTCGAATTTATTTACAAAGCTGGCGAGAAATATTTCGGTCGCTGCCAGAAGCGGCGGCGATCCTGATATGAATTTTTCTTTGCGCATTGCCGTTGACAAATCGAAAGCCGCGGGAATGCCAAAGGAAAACATAGAACGGGCGATAAAGAGGGGGAGCGGCGAATCGAGCGGCGAATCCATTGAGGAATTTATCTATGAAGGATTCGGTTCGAGCGGAGTCGCTCTCATTATCGAAGGCGTCACTGACAATCGCAATCGCACTTTGCCGGAAATCAAATCCATTTTGACCAAAGCCGGCGGTTCGATCGGCGCGCAAAATTCCGTAAAATGGATGTTCGAACACAAAGGCGTTATTCATCTGAATTCCGAACAGTCGGCTGACAAAGATACAATGATGTTGGAATTGATCGACATGGGCGCGGCCGATGTCGCGGAAGAAGAAAACGGCTTGACCGCGTATTGTTTGTTTGAAGATTTTGAAAAATTGAAAAAAGCGCTGGAAGCAAAGGGAGTGAATCCGGAGTACGCGGAAGTGGAGTGGGTGGCAAAGGAACCGGTTGCCGTTTCAGAAGAAACCAGAGAAAAAATCGAAACTCTGATGGAAACTCTCGAATCTCAGGATGATGTCAACAATGTTTACGCGAATATGAAATAATTTTTGGAAGTTGATTTAACGCGTACCAAAATGAACGGTTCAAAATTAATTCTAGGCATCGATCCCGGCTATGGCATTACCGGTTATGGAATAATCAGAGTTGAAGGGGCGAAAATGTTTTGCCTCGAATGCGGCGTTATTCAGACGAGCGCAAAAGAAGAATTTTCAATCAGAATAAAAATACTTCATATTGAATTGAAAAAAATAATAAAAAAATTCAAACCGAATCTGGTGTCCATTGAAAGTTTGTTTTTTTGCAACAATGCCAAAACCGCGATAAAAGTGGGGCAGGCGAGAGGAATTATTCTGCTCACCGCCATTCTGGAAAATGTTCCGATCGTGGAATATACTCCGCTGCAGGTGAAGCAAGCGATTTCCGGTTATGGCAATGCGGACAAATCGCAAGTCCAGCAAATGGTAAAGCTGATTCTCGGATTGAAAACCATTCCCCGTCCGGATGACGCGGCTGACGCTCTGGCGATCGCGATAAGCGCGGCCAATCATTTCAACCTTAAATTATAAAACTTCCGATATAAAAAATTGATTGATTATTAAGTCTTTGGCTCAGCCAAGGAGGAAAACGCATTGGATGATTTTTCGGGAAATGCTTTTTTGTGAATGGAAAAAAAATATGTTAAAAGATTTGAACAAAGAAAAATATATTGAAACGGAATATGGGAAAAAGAAAGCGGGTAAATCGCGATTTGTCGTGATTGCTCCGCATTCGGCGGGCGATGATTTGAAGACAGGTTATATCGCTCGACTGCTGGCAATGGAATTGGATGCATCTGTCGTGGTAAATAATAAATATTTCAAATCAACCAATTCAAAAGCCGGTCGCAAGCCGGACTACATAGAAGATTTCAACAAATTATCATGGAGCGGTACGAACGATAAATACATGTGGAAGAGCAAGAAGCCGGCAATGAAACAATTTTTCGATGACATCATTGAATTGTGCGAGCTGGCTCGGGAAAAGTCGGGAAAGGAAAAGGCGGTCGCAATATATATTCATGGAATGGCGCATGAAAAACTGGCTCTTGATCTCGGCATCGGGCTTCGCGCGAAAAACGGCAACAATCGTTTTATCGGCAGTTCAAAGAGCGAATATTATTGTTCCGGCGTTCCGACCATCAGAATTAGCGATTTAAAGAAGTTGAGAATGCTTTTGCAAGATCCGTTGCAGCGGAAATACGGTTTGTCTGTCGGCGTGGGATTTGAATATCCGGCCTGGGGAAAAAGAATAGCCGTTCAGTTTCACAAGCATGAAGACCGCGATGATTACGCGATTCAGCTGGAGATAAACAATATTTTGAAAAAAAACGACAAAGATATTAAGTACTTAGTGGGATTATTTAAAAAAAGTTTAAGAAAAATATTTAATTAGCTTATGAAAATTCATGTTTTGGTTTTTTCCCATCCGCAGAAAATGGGAGGAATTACGAGAAAAAATTTGGAGTTAATGACAAACTCAGCGGAAAAGCTGGGTCATGTACTGGAAATAATTTATGATCACGAATGCTACATGAAGTTTGGAACAAAACCCGGACTTCTCATCAAAAATCATGATTTGAAGGAAATCAAAGTTTTGATTACAAAGGCGAATCCGTCCGGACGCAATATGATGTTCCGGAGCACTGTGATCAAACAATTTGAAATGATGGGCATCCCTGTGATAAACAAGGAATTCGCGGTTATGAACGCGAAAAACAAATTGCGAACTTTGCAGATTCTCACCCGAAAAGGCGTGCCCGTGCCAAAATCTTATGTTGTGATCAATTCGCAGAATATCGATGAAATCGTCAGTGAAATCGGTTCTTTCCCTGTTATTTTAAAAGCGGTTTCCGGTTCGCACGGAAAAGGAGTATCCATTATTGAAAGCAAGCGAGGATTAAAATCCATAATTGAAATGGTTATCGAAGAAGGCGATCCCGAACCTCTGATCGTCCAGCAATATGTGAGAGAAGCCAGCGGAAAAGATTTACGCGTTTTTATTGTCGGCAGAAAAATCGTCGGCGTTATGGAACGAATTGCTACGAGAAAAGGAGAATTTCGTTCGAATTTTCATCTTGGCGGACGCGTTCGCCTGGCGGAATTGAGCGAGCGGGAAAAAGAAGTGGCGCTCGAAGCGATAAAAGCATGTGCTCTTGATTTCGCCGGCGTTGATATTATTCGCACGAAAAACGGTCCGGGAATTCTGGAAGTAAACGCCAATCCCGGATTGGAAGGAATCACAAAGGCGACCGGCCGCGATATTGCCGGCGCCATTATCAAGTACGCGGCAAATAGAGCGAAAGTAGTGGAAAAGCGCGAAACTAATGGAAAAAATCATGAAAAAGCATAGTTTGTAAAAAAATAATAAAGGGTCTATGCCCATACAACATCTGAAGCCGAGGCTCAAAGATCATTTCGAACGAGCCAAGTCAAAAGTCAAGCGGCAAAAAGGAAGATTCTGGAAAGAATGGCTGCGCCGGATTTTTTTCGGCGGACTCATTTTGGTTGTCGTCGGATTTGTCTATTTGGTCGGTGCGTTTATTATTTATTCGCGCGCCCTGCCCGATCCGGAGAAAATTTTGGATAGAAATATAGCGCAAAGCACCAAAATCTATGATCGCACCGGAGAAAATATTCTTTATGATTTGCATGGCGACGAGAAGAGAACTTTGGTGAAATTGGAAGACATACCCGATTACATGAAATGGGCGACAATTTCAACCGAAGATAAAACCTTCTATGAACATCATGGGTTCAATCTGCTCGCAATGTTCAAAGGCACGATAATAGATCCGCTAATGGGAAAAAGAGCGCGCGGCGGATCAACTCTGACACAGCAATTCGTAAAAAACGCCATTTTGACAAATGAAAGAAAAATTTCCCGAAAAATAAAAGAATTTATTTTGTCATACAAAATCGAGCAAACGTTTTCAAAAGACGAAATCCTGCAAATGTATTTGAATGAAATTCCCTATGGTTCGGTTTCTTACGGCGTTCAGTCCGCCTCTCAGACATTTTTCAGCAAAGATGTAAAAGAAATTACATTGGCGGAAGCGGCGATTCTGGCATCTCTGCCAAAGGCGCCGACATTCTATTCTCCTTATGGAAATAATGTTGACAAATTACTGGCGCGAAAAGATTATGTTCTGGATCTGATGGCGGAGAACGGATATATTACCAGCGAACAAGCGGATGAGGCGTCTGCGCAGGAAATACAATTCGCCAAGCGAAATGAATCCATTACCGCGCCTCATTTTATAATGTATGTAAAAGAAATTTTGAGCGAACAATTGGGCGATGAAATTGTGGAGTCAGGCGGATTGAAAGTGATTACAACCTTGGATTTGGACAAACAAAAAATCGCCGAAGAAGCGGTGGCAACCGGAGTGGAAGAAAGAGGCGAGAAATATGATTTTTACAACGCGGCTTTGCTTTCGCTTGAAAGTAAGACCGGACAAATTCTCGCCATGGTCGGTTCAAAAGATTATTTCGGAGAATCAGAGCCCGAAGGCTGTGTTTCCGGAAAAAATTGTAAATTCGAACCGAATGATAATGTGACAATCAGATTGCGCCAGCCCGGATCATCCATAAAGCCGATGGTTTACGCGGCGGCTTTTCAAAAAGGATTTTCTCCGAATACGATTTTGTATGATGTTGAAACAATTTTCAAAACAGATACAAAGGATTACAAACCGCTCGATTATGATTTGAAAGAACGAGGACCGGTGACGATCAGACAGTCTCTCGCCGGCTCGCTGAATATTCCGGCGGTAAAAGCGATGTATCTGGCCGGCATTCCAAATGTTTTGGATTTGCTGGAGTTGATGGGTTATTCTTCCTTTGGCGATCGCAGCCGATTCGGTTTGGCGGTTGTGCTTGGCGGCGGTGAAGTGAAAATGGTTGAGCATGCTTCCTCGTTTGGTATTCTCGCCAATCAAGGCGTTTATCATCCGCCGGTCGCGATTCTCCGAGTGGAAGACAGCCGGGGCAATGTTCTCCTGGAATATGAAGAAAAATCAAGAAAAGTGATGGATTCGAATATCGCCAACATGGTGAGTAATGTTTTGTCTGATAATAATGCGCGCGCTTTTGTTTTCGGAACGCAGAATCCATTGAATCTTGGCGCTCGTCCGGTGGCGGCGAAAACCGGAACAACCAACAATTTTCACGATGCCTGGACAATGGGTTATACTCCTTCCTTAGTAACCGGCGTTTGGGTGGGAAATAATGACAATTCGGAAATGAACCGCGGAGCTGACGGCAGTATTGTGGCAGCGCCGATTTGGAATGAATATATGCGGAAAGTTTTGGACGGAACTCCGGTGGAATATTTCACTGAGCCGAAAATAGAACCGACCGGAAAAGAAATGCTGGACGGAACGATTCCCGAAGGACAAACCGTGAAAATAGACAAATATTCAAAAAAACTGGCAACAGACATGACGCCTGAGTCGTTTGTGGAAGAAAAAACATTCAAAGTGGCGCATTCCATTTTGCATTATGTTTACAAAGACGATCCGAAAGGCGATATTCCCGAAGATCCGATGAGCGCTGATTCGGCGTATCAATATTGGGAAGCGGCTGTGCAGGAATGGGTGGAAGAAAGCAAAGACAAAGAAGTGGAAGGACAGGAATTTGTCAATGAAATTCCGCCAACCGAATATGATGATGTTCATACTGAAGAAAATCGTCCCAGCGTCATGATTCTGAGCCCCTCGAGCAATGCTGTAATCTCCGGAAGCTATTTGGATGTGCAAGTTCAATTATCAGCTCCGCGCGGAATCGGACGCGTGGAATATTATATGGATGACAAGAAATTGGTTGCGAAAAACAATTATCCTTACAATTTATATTTCCCGTTAAGCAGTTATTTTGTCCGCGGTTATCACAAATTAAAAGTGATTGCCTATGATGACGTGGACAATTCGGCGGAAACGAGCATTGATATCAATATCACGGTTGACATTCCTCCTCCGGCGATCAATTGGAAAAATCCGTCCGGCAATGCGGTTTATTCCATGTCAAACTTTCCTGTAAATTTGACCGTTCATATTACCGACATTTTCGCCAGTGAAAAGATAAAGTTTTACGAGACAAACAATCAGACAGAACAAACCAAAAATTTCAGCACGGTAATTCTCCCCGAAAGCAATGATGTCACAGTCGATTGGCCGGCGCCCGATTCCGCCGGATCGTATGAAATTTTCGCGGAAATAATCGATCCCAACGGAAATTCATATCGTTCGCAAAATTTAAACATTTCCGTTCAATAAAAAAATCGCCCCGCATTTGCGGGGCGATTTTTAATTTTAAAACTAATGTAGAGGCGGGTTGCACCCGCCTCTAAATATGAAATCGTTTTTAAAAATTTCGCAAAAAAAAAGGTAGTGGCGGGTCTAGACCCGCCACTACCTTTATTGTATGTTCATTTTGACTGATTTCAATCGTAAACAAATTCGTTTCAAATCACAACGACAAATAAAAATGTTAGGCGGGTGCAACCCGCCTCTACATATTCGTTCGTCTTGCTCGTCTCTCAACGTTTTGCTATAATATTCGCATATTATGTATCTGCAAAGACTCGAAATTCAAGGTTTCAAATCTTTCGCGCGAAAGACGGTTTTTGAATTTCCCATGCGGTCGAATCATGATGAAAAGGCGAATAGCATTACCGCGATTGTCGGTCCGAACGGTTCGGGAAAATCAAATGTTTCGGACGCGATCCGCTGGGTTTTGGGCGAACAGAGTTTGAAATTGATCCGCTGTAAAAAATCGGATGATGTTATTTTCGGCGGTTCGGAAAAAAAAGCGCGACAAGGTTTTTCCGAGGTTTCCATTTTTTTCAACAATGAAGACAAGGAATTGCCCATTGATTACACTGAAGTTGTGATCACTCGCAGAGTTTATCGCACCGGCGAAACCGAATATTTGATGAACAAAAAAGCGGTTCGGCTTTTCGACATTTTGATTTTGCTGGCAAAAGCGAATTTCGGCCAGCGCACTTACAGCATTATCGGGCAGGGAATGGTTGATCACATTATAAATATTTCTCCGTTTGAACGAAAAAACTTTTTCGATGAAGCGACCGGCGTGAAACAGCATCAGATCAAGCGCGATCAGGCTGTCAGCCGATTGAAGCGTTCGCGCGAAAATTTGGATGAAACAAATAAAATTCTGGCTGAACTGGAGCCTCGTTTGCGATTGCTCGCCAAACAAATAAAAAAATTGGAAAAAAGAAAAGAAATCGAGCAGGATTTGCGCTCTTTGCAAAAAAATTATTATTCATTCCTCTGGCAAAATCTGAAACGCGATTTGACGCGCTTCGGCCATGATTTTTCTTTGAAAGAAGCATTGAAAAATGATTTGGAAGCTCAGCTGAATCAAATACAAACAAAACTCGCCGCCTCAGCCAGACAGGAATCTCGGCAGGAAATTTTCAATCAATTGCAAAAAGAATACAGCCGTCTGCAAACGGAAAAAAATTCGTATTTTCAGGAATTGGCGACAGTGAAAGGAAAAATGAGCGTGGAATATGTGAAAGCCGGAAAGCAAAATTTAACGTGGCTGGAAAACAAAAAAGAAGAACTGGGCAAGCGCGCGAACGAAATTACCGAAAGTTTGGAAAGCACCAAATCCCGATTGGATTATATTCGCGCCGAATTTCTGGAAAAGGAAAGCGATTTGGAAACAATGAAACGGGAAATTTCCGTTTTGCAAAATAATTTGCAATCAGCTGAACTGGAATTGGCGCGCATAAAAAACGGCGGCCGAGGAAACGGCAGTCTTGATTCGGTCAAAGCGGTTTTGCGGCAAAAAGAAGTCATCTCCGGAATTTTCGGCACAGTCAGTGAATTGGCTCATTTGGAAAAAATGTATGAACCCGCGCTTGCGGTCATTGCCGGCAATCGGCTCTCCGCCATTGTCGTTCAAAATGACGAAGTCGCCATTAAATGCATCAATTATTTGAAACAATACAGATTGTCGCCATTAACTTTTTTCCCGCTGAATAAATTGCGCGCATTTGAACCGTCCTCTCAGGCGAGAGAAATATTGGGAGAAACGGGCGCCATCGGTTTGGCAATCGATCTGCTATCCTTTGATTCGAAATTCCGAAAAGTTTTTCAATTGATTTTCGGCGGAACTATCGTGGTTGACAATCTGGACTCAGCAAAAAAAATCGGAGTTGGAAGAGAGAGAATGGTGACGCTCGAAGGCGATGTTCTGGAAAAATACGGAACAATGAAAGGCGGTTTTCGCCGGCAATCTTCTCTGAGCTGGCTGGTTTTCGGAAACGGAAATGTTTTGTCCACGCAGGAAGAAAAATTAAAAGAAATCACATTATTGAAATCAAAAATCGAAACAGCCAACAAAAACAAAGAAAATTTATTCGCGGAAATCAGCGAATTGAAAGTTTCATTGCAGGTGAATGATACGAAAAAGAAAGGTTTGTCCAATGATCTGGAATCATTGAAAAAAGAAACTGATCAAATATTGCGCGAGATCGCGGAAAATCAGCTGGCGCCTGATGAGCAAGATAAATATTTGAAAGGTTTGGCTGAAAGAAAAAACGAATTGGAAAATCAAATAACCGAAATTGATTTGTCCGTCCTGGAAAAGAAAAAGAAAATCGATGAATTCAATCTGTCGGAAGAAAAGAAAAAAAACGAAGTTTTCCAGCTCCAGGCGAAAATGCAGGAATTTCAAATCCAAGTCAATTCCGCGGTAAGCGAACTCAATGAAATCAAAGTTTCGCTGGCGCGGCTGGAAACGAAAAAAGAAGATTTGGAAAAAGAAATCGTGCAGGAATTGGGAGAAATTAATTTCAATGATTTGCAGTCTGAAGAGCGAATCAATGTTGATCAGGTTTGGCTGGAAATTTCAAAACAAAAACAGCAATTGGAATTGATCGGCGGAATTGACGAAGAAGTTATTTCCGAACACAAGGAAGTTGCCGAGCGCTATGAATTTCTCTCAACGCAAGTCAATGATTTGGAAAAAGCCATCAATGATCTGGAAAAAATCGTGGTGGAATTGGATGAGATAATCAACAAACAATTCAATGCGTCATTCAAAAAAATCAATCAAGCGTTCGGCCATTATTTCGTGAAAATATTCGGCGGAGGAAAAGCAAAGCTCGACTTGATTCAAAAAGAAAAAGCGCGCGAAGAAGTTGAAGGCGAGTTTTCCGATGATGATGAAGAAAAATTAATGCCTGAAGAAAAATCAAAATTGGTCAATACGGGAATAGAAATCATGGCCGCTCCGCCGAACAAAAAAGTGGAAAACATTGCGGTTTTGTCCGGAGGAGAGAGGACAATGACTTCGCTCGCTCTGATCTGCGCGATCATAGACAGCAATCCGGCTCCGTTCATTGTCATGGACGAGGTTGATGCCGCGCTCGACGAAGCGAATTCGGAAAAGTTCGCCGCGATTCTGCAGGAATTATCATACAAATCTCAATTTGTCGTTATCACTCACAACAAAATAATAATGCATGTCGCCGATGTTCTCTACGGCGTTGCCATGGGAGACGACGGCGTTTCCCGCACATTGTCCTTGGATTTGAAAGAAGCGGAAACGCAAGCGGAAAATTAATTTTTCGGCGATTGTACTTTTAATAATTATTAATTTTTTCAGCGTATGAAATTAAAAGCATTTCCGCTGGCCTGCGCCGGCGCCACAATGTCCGCCTTGATTATGCTTTTGCTGAGCGTGGCGAATTCTCTGGGAATTTATCAGAATGCCGCCGCTCAAATGCAAGGCTGGCACATGTTTTACGAGCCGACTTTTTTGGGAACGATTTCCGGAATGATCGAAGCGGCCGTTTTCACTTACCTGGTTTTGTTTGTTTTTGCTTGGCTCTACAACCGATTGGCAAAGTAAGAAAGTTTTGAAAAAGTTTATCAAAAATAAAAAAGTTCAGCCTTGGCTGATCTTTTTTATTTTTGCCGAAATTTTATTGCGCGATCGCGCTTTCCGGTCGCAATTGGATTGACTCTGCGGAAATGCTTCCATCATCGTTTGCTTTTCCGTTTACGGTCGCTGATTTTTCATTGCCGGACAGATATTCGGCAACAAGTTTTTTATCGGAAAGAATCTCCATACTCCTAGCAGATTATCATCTCTGGCTGATTTTTTCAATGATACAAAATTTTTTTGGAATAAAGATTTTATTTTTTTCAAGAACGCAACAAAATTCGAAAAAGTCAATTTTTTATTTTTCTAAAAAAAGTCCGGCTTGCCAAATGAAACTTTCGTTATATAAAAGCTGGCCTGCCAGCCGAAGCTCTAATTATAAAATAAAAAAATCTGGCCCGCCAGATAAATCTCTAAATTAAAAAGAGCGTAGGCTGGAGCGGGTAACGGGAGTCGAACCCGTCTCTCAACCTTGGGAAGGTCGCATAATACCGATATAATATACCCGCCGATTATTTTTCCGCCAACTGATTTCGCAATATTTAGATTATACAAAACCGGCGGATAAAAATAAAGCCGCTCGCTTGACATTGTATTTTGGAGCGGTATAATTGAATTAAACCTGCACCTGTGGTGGGGGTATAATCAATAAAATGAATTATGGCGACAAAAAAAGAAAAAGCGCTCGTGAATTTAAAAAAAACCCAAAGCTTGTTGGGAAAAATTATTAAAATGGTTGAATCCGATGAATATTGCATAAATATTATGCAACAAAATTTGGCGGCGATTGGAATGCTTCGCTCCGCTCATCAGATGCTGATGGAAAATCATCTGCATTGCTGTTTTGAAAAAGCGATAAAGTCGGGAAAGAAAGCAAAACAACTGGAAATGGTGGAAGAGATATTGAAGGTGACGAAATTGTCAAATAAGTAAAACTTTATCCGTTGTTTATGTAAAAAATAAAAAATCATTTTTCATCAAAGGGATGCATTGTTATTCATGTGAAATATTGATTGAAAAGAAGGTTTTGGAATTGCCTCAGGTGAGAAAAGCGCGCGCGATTTTGTCTGAGCGGCGTTTGATTATCGAATTCGAAGACGAAGCGCCGAGTTTGGAATCATTCCGTCAGTTGTTTAGCGGCGATGATTATCAATTTTCAGAGAACCGCTTTGAGGAAGAAAAGCGGACGAGTTGGTGGAGTGTGTTTTTTTATTCTGCCATTGTTTTAGGTGTATTTTTTTTGATTAGCCGGCTCAAAATGGCTTCGGTTTTCAATATTCCGGAAGGATCTTCTCTGGGAGCTCTTTTCGCGCTCGGTCTCCTTGCCGGATTTTCCACTTGCGCCGCGCTGATCGGCGGATTGGTTCTGTCTATGTCAAAACAATGGAATGAAAAAGTTTCAGGAGAAATTTCAACCGCGCGAAAAATGATTCCGCATTTTTTCTTTAATGCCGGAAGAATTTTGTCGTTTTCTCTTGCCGGAATGCTGCTCGGATTGTTGGGAGAGAAATTGCAAGTTTCAATTTCGTTTTCCGCGTTTTTTACGATTGCAGTTTCAATAATAATGATAATTCTCGGATTGCAAATGCTGGGGGTTCGAAGTTTGCAGAGATTTCAAATCGCTCTTCCGCGTTTTGTCACTCGGAGAATTGCTTCAACTGAAACGAATGGAAAAATAATGCCGTTCGCGGTCGGTTTTTTAACGATTTTATTGCCGTGCGGATTTACTCTCAGCGCCGAAGGATTGGCGATCCTTTCAACGAGCGCGCCGCATGGCTCAATGATCATGCTTTTCTTTGTGTTGGGAACAAGTCCGGCGCTGCTTCTTGTCGGATTGACCAGCGTTAAATTTTTTGAAAAAAAGTCTTTGGCGAGAAAGTTCACCAAGGTTGCCGGAATTATTGTTTTGTTTTTCGCTTTGTATAATATTAATATGCAACTGACTGTTTTGGATTGGCCGAATTGGAATTCAAGTCCGGCTGAAAATAATATTGAAATAAAAAACACGAATGCTGACAAAAGTTTAGCGCCGATCGTCAATGGCAAACAGCTGATTCAAATGTCGGTTGCCGATGAATTTTTTCCCAATCATTTCAAGGTTCGAGCCGGGATTCCCGTAGTCTGGGAAATCCAGGATGCCGGTTTTAGCGGTTGTACCGGCGCTATCATTGCGCGCAGTCTTTTCCCCGGCTATGTTCAACTGAGTCGAAATGACATAACAATAAAAGAATTCATTCCAAAAACTCCGGGCAGATATCAATTCAGCTGTCCCATGGGAATGGTTGTCGGAATTATTGAAGTTGTAAAATAAAATTTGCGAATATGTTTTATTGGCATTTAAAATAATAACCGAATAAATTTATGAAAAAAAGATTGATGATACATGGCATGCACTGCGCCTCTTGCTCAGCGCAAATTCAGTCCGCGCTGGCGAAGCAACCGGGAGTAATTTCCGCCGGAGTGAATTTTGCCGCGGAAAAATTGGATTTGGAATTCGATGAAAATAAAATCAGCTTGAAAAAAATTCAAGAAATTACGGCCAAACTCGGTTATCAAACAATGGAAGAGGGCGAGATGGGCGGACATCATCATGAAGGAAATATTTTGAAGCTCAAAAAGACATTTTGGATTTCTTTTTTTCTTGGATTGCCGCTTGTATATCTGGCAATGGCGGAAATGTTGGGGCTTCCCGCGTTTCATTTTTCGACCGGAGTGATAATTATTTTTGAATTCATCTTGGCAACCGGCATTCTCTACGCAAGCCGAGCTCTTTGGCTCAATGGCGCAAAAAGATTGATTCAGTTAAAGCCTGACATGGATTCGCTTGTTTTCGTCGGAACGGGCGCCGCTTATTTTTACAGTTTGTTTGCCGGTATTTCATTTTTATTGAAAATGAATTCAGCCATGCCCGCTCTTTATTTCGAGAGCGCCGGATTTATTTTGGTTTTCATTTCTCTCGGAAAATATTTGGAAGCGGTCACAAAAGGAAAAACCGGCGAGGCGATAAAGGGATTGGCTGAACTTCAGCCTAAATTCGCCACAGTGATCAGAAGTGGAAAGGAATCAGAAATTCCGATCGTTGAAGTGATTGTCAATGATATTATAAAAATAAAACCGGGCGAGAAAATTCCGGTTGACGGACTGGTGATCGAAGGTTATTCCGGCGTGGATGAAAAAATGATTACCGGTGAAAGCATTCCCGTGGAAAAATCAAAAGGCGATCGTGTCATTGGCGCGACAGTGAATCAGACCGGAGAATTAACGATCAAGGCATCAAAAGTGGGCGCTGACACAATGTTATCGCAGATTATTCGCGTAGTGGAAGACGCGATTAATTCAAAGTCTCCGATTCAATTGCTCGCGGACAAAATTTCATTTTATTTTGTTCCGGTTGTTATTTTTCTCGCGATTATTTCATTTGGCGTTTGGATGCTGGCCGGGCAATCATTTGCATTTGCACTCACCGTGTTTGTTTCGGTTTTAATTATCGCTTGTCCCTGCGCGCTTGGTTTGGCCACGCCTGTCGCTGTTATGATGGGAACCGGATTAGCGGCAAAGCGCGGAATTTTGATCAAAAGCAACAAGGCTCTTGAGATTGCCAGAAAAATAAATCTTGTAGTGTTTGACAAAACGGGAACTCTGACAAAAGGCGAGCCGATAGTGACGGATGTTGTTTCATTTTCAGCGGAAAATGTGATGGTCCTGGCTGCGTCGCTCGAAAAAAAATCAGAACATCCGTTGGCAAAAGCGATTTTAAATAAAATAAAAAAAGAAAAGCTGCTTGATGTGAAAGAGTTTAATGCCATTCCCGGAAGAGGCGTTGTAGGAATTATTGAAGACAAGAGAATATTGCTCGGAAATGCAAGATTGCTCGCGGAAAATAAAATTAAGACGAGTTCTGAAGTTGAAAATAGTATTGAAAAATTGGAGAGTCAAGGAAAAACATTGATGATTCTGGCAAGTGAAAACAAAATTCTGGGAATAATCGCGCTCGCCGATACCGTGCGATCAACATCAAAATCAGCGATTGCCGATTTGCGAAAAAAAGGAAAAAAAGTTGTTATTATAACCGGCGACAACAAGCGCGTTGGCGATGCCATCGGCAGGGAGCTTGTTGTGGATGAGGTTATTGCCAATGTTTTGCCGGCGGAAAAAGCAAATGCAATTAAAGAATTGCAAAAAAAAGGAAATATCGTTGCCATGGTCGGCGATGGAATCAATGACGCGCCGGCATTGGCGCAGGCTGATCTTGGCATTGCGTTTTCGAGCGGAACTGACATTGCTCTCGACTCGGGAGAAATAATTTTGGTAAAAAATGACGCGCGCGATGTTCTGACAGCGATCGAACTCAGCGGCTATACTTTTCGAAAAATCAGACAAAATCTTTTTTGGGCATTTTTTTATAATATCATTGGAATTCCGGTTGCCGCCGGAGTATTGTATCCTGTTATGGGTGTTTTGCTGAATCCGGCAATTGCCGCCTTTGCCATGGCTTTTTCGTCGGTCAGCGTAGTTTTGAATGCATTGTCGATGAAAATTTATAAAAATTGAAAATAAAAAAAATACGGCCGTCTGAAATGTCAGGCGGCCGTTTTTTGTTTTCAGAAACTTCTCGGAGAGGGTCTTTCCATGAGAAAGTTGATGAATTTTTGCGCGTCATCATTTTTCAGTACAATCCTTCTCCCATGTTTCATACAAATCAAAAGTTCTTTTTCGGTTGAGTGGGAAGAGATGTCAATCATGGAAATTTGAGACGGTTGAATGAAAGTGTGAGTCGCGCTTCCTGCTTGAATTCGGCTGATTCGCAGAAGTGTTTTTCCGGAGCCGGTTTTCAAAGACAGGTTAATCGCCGGGACTTGATTGAACAGAAAATCACCGAAAATAGCGGACGGATGCTTTTCTTCTCTGAGAAATGTGAAAAATGCTTGCGCCGCATTCTTTGTCAGCAATATTTTGGACTCAGTATTGTTCAGTGATATTTCAAGGCTTGTTATTGAATCATTCTCCCGGAAAACAGTGATGATTTCAGTAATGTGATCAAGGAAAACAAATCTTTGTGCTGATTCGGTTTCGGTATATTCTTCGATTATCAGCAATTCCATTCCCATTTTCCCCGTTGCCGCAAAGCTGAAACGATATTCAGCTTTTTCGTCTTGATCTTTGGCAAAGTGCATGAGCGCCTCCTTTTTTTGTTGCCGGTTCCCGTTGAATAATACAATTATTTGAAAGTCGTGTCAAAACTTCTAAAAATGCGGGATCAGCCCGAGTTTTTTTTCTTGGAAAATGAAATAATGTCAAATAAATTTGATATAAAATATACAATAAATTTATCTAAAAATAAAGTAAATACTAAAATAAAGTCAAATAATCTTGACAAAATATTTTAATTCTGCTATAATGCTTTGTTGGAATGAATTCGGTTCCTTTAACCCAAGCGCGGAGGTTCGCATGACAACTTATTTCGGCTTCGGCATCGCCCCCAGCATGTTTCCCTCCAACTGCATCATCAGAAAGGAAGAGCTCGCCGTCGAGCGGGCGAAGGAGGTCATCGGTACCGGCGGTGTGGAGTCGTGCCTCAATCCGTCGCACAAGGCGACGATCGAGGTCATGACCAAGCGTTTCGGCATCGAGGTCGAGATTCCGGCAAAGGCGCCGGTCGTGGCGCTGAAGTCGGGAGATCGGCTGGTGGTGATGGGCGTGAGCGGTCTGCCTCGACTGGAAGGCCGGCACGAGTACACCGGCGAAGAGATCGAAAAGGCGCGGTTCGCCTTTCATCTCTTTTCCGTCGAATAGGCTCGACCGGCGCGGAAATTTCCTTGCCAACTGGCAAGGTTGAGACAAAGTTCGGTCAAGCGCGGTTGCGCGGATTGCCGGACAGGGCGCGGTCTCGGAAAACGAAGCGCGAGCGAGGAGGCTTTCACAGAGCCGCCTCTCTTTTTTTGAGAAACGCTGTTCGCAGAGTTTTTGAAAAAAAGATTTTTATGAAAAAAATCAATCCGAAAAAATTATTCTCAAGCGAAATATTAAATTTCCCCGTTAAAATCAAACGCCCGGGAAAAGTTCGCTATGTTAATTTGGACAACGCGGCCACCACTCCGCCTTTTTTTACGGTTGAAAAAGAAATCAAGAAATATCTGGAAAGCTACGGCTCGGTTCACCGCGGAGCCGGCATAAAATCGAAAATTTCCACCGATGTTTATGAAAACACGCGGGAAATTATCAAAAACTTTGTTAACGCGCCGAAAGACGCTTATGTAATGTTCTCGGGAAACACGACCGGCGCGATGAACATGGCCGCTTACTTTTTTTCATTTCTTCCCGGCAAAGTCGCTGTTTCCGAAATCGAACACAGCTCCTCTTACTTGCCATGGGTAAAAGCCGAAGGTGAAAAAGAATTGGGCAATGAAAGAGTTTGCGAGAAAAAAATGGAAGCGGTAAATGATAGAATTCAAAAATCCGGTTTGAAAAATGTCGTGAAATATTCTCTGTCCGATGATTTTGAATTTGATTTGAATGATATTGAAAACATTTTTAAAAAAAATAAAATCAAAGCTTTTGTTCTCACCGCGTCTTCCAATGTGACCGGATATTGTCCGCCGATAAAAAAAATCGGCAAACTCGTTCACAAATACGGCGCTTATTTCATTGTTGACGCCTGTCAATTCATTCAGCATCACAAAATTGACATGAAAAAAGACGGCATAGATTTTTTGGCAGCTTCCGGCCACAAATTTTACGCGCCTTACGGCGGCGGATTTTTGATCGGACCGAAAAAATTTCTCGATAAATTTTTGCCGTATCAAATCGGCGGCGGAAATTTGCCGTATATTGCGGAAAGCGGAGAATTCATTCGCTACAAAAATCAGCTGGCTCATGATCCGGGAACGCCGAACGCGCTCGGCGCTGTTTCCATGGCAATCGCTCTGGAAAAACTTCAAAAATTGGGTTTGAAAAATGTTGAAGCGCATGAAAAAAGATTGGCGCGAAAAGCTTTTGATTATCTGAAAAAAAACAAACGCGTTAAATTGTATGTTTCGGAAAAACATTTGAATACGGTTCTGCCGTTTAACATTATTGGAATGGAACCGAAAAAAGTCGCGGAAATTTTGAATGAAAAATACGGCATCGGCGTGCGCGCCGGCAGTTTTTGTTCTTATTCTCTGGTAAAAAAACTGCTGGGAATAAAAAATGAAAAACAAATAATCCTCGCGGTAAAACGCGAAGATGTTTCAAAAATTCCGGGCTTTGTCAGAGCGTCGATTTCGCTTTGCAATAATGATGAAGATATTGCGCGGTTTATTGCGGCTGTTGGTGAAATTACGCGTGAAGAGATTCAGCGGTTTAGTAATTAAGTAATTGAGGGATTTAGTCGTTCCCTTAATTACCAATTACTCAATTACTCTCAAATTGCGTCGTTCCCTCAATTACTCAATCCCTCTCAAACTATGCAAATAACAAAATCACAATACAAAAACTGGAAAAACCTGCTCCGTGAAATTCCCGTGAGCGTGAATAATTTTTACGGTGATCCGACGATTCAGTGGAATGATACTTTGAACAAGCTGGAAAATCTGGCGCGGACAAAACATCTCGGATCGGTCGGAATTATCACCAAGGGAAAATTAACGGAAAAACACGCGGAAGAATTGAAAAGTTTTATGAAACAAGGATTGAAAATCATTGTTCTCATTTCAATTTCCGAATTGCCGCAATTTGAAAAAGTCGGAATGGCGCATCGTTATGAAAATATTCGATTGTTGAATCAATATGAAATTCCCAATATCGCTTATATTCGTCCGATGACTCCTCCGTACAACACTTCAAAAGAAACGATTGATTTGATTTTTCGAAAATTGAAAAAAGCCGGTGGCCGCGTAATCGTCGCGTCCGGTTTTCGCGGAGATGAAAACATTGTTTCCGAAATGAATCCGGATCAGAAAACCGAATGGGTCATGCGAGTAAAATTGATGAGCAAAGATGTTTATCAATCATTCAAAGAAAATTCCGAAAAATACAAAATCAAATTATTCACCAGAACTTCCTGCGCCGTCAGTTATCTCTGCGGCGACAATGTCACTTACAATCCATATTATTACAGTCCGAATCTGGTTCATTGTGAAGAATTGAATTGTCCGCTGGTAAAAACTTGCAAACCCGTTTTGAATCCGAAGGAAAACGCGCTGGACTTGATAAAATTTTTCGGTTATGACATTGAGTTTATGAATGGAGATTGCCATCTGCGCTGCGACGTTGCGCCGGACAATCGATTGAAATGCCGATCATGCTGCACTACTTGTTTCCATTTGAAAGGAAACAGAATATTGGTAAAAGGAAATGTTCGCTTGGGCGATCTGACTTTCATCCGATTCATTTCCGGAATTTTGACAATGCAGCCGGGAAAAAATGATAACGGCGACAAAGATGTCGGATTTGTCTCTTTGCCGAATTTTCCGAATATGGATGGAATGCAATGTCTGAACAGCTGGTGGCCGTACGCGCGCATCGGCGACAAATGTTTTGACTGCAAATATTGCATTGAAAAATATTACGGCAACAGCCGGCGCGATTACGGATTTCCTCCGGCTGATCTGCTGGACAAAATAATTCTCGAAAAAAATATATGCGTGAAGTAAATGAAAAATACGGCTGTCCGATCGCCTGCAAATATTGCGTGATAACAAAGGTGGAATGCAGAAAAAAATTGTGGGACAAAAAAACTTTGATCGGCCTGAATCGCGCGGTAACGATTTTGAATCCGCCGCCGGACAAGAATGACAAAAAAGCGTTGGCTGAATTTTATGATTTCCCGCTGGAATTGCTTTGCGGCGATATTGTCGGATTCAATGCCATTTCCGATCCGTTCTGGATGAAATATGAAAATGAATTGAAGTATTTTTTGGAAAATGTTTCTCCGCTGGCAAAGTTGGTTGTCTGCGTCACAAAGTTCAATGTTTCCGACGAAATGCTGAAAAAGTTAAGCCGCATTCCGAATTTTCGATTGAATGTTTCGATTACAGGCCTCGACGCAGTCGAAAAAACAAAAACATCGGATCGTCTGGATTTATTGCGAAGAGCGAAAAAATTCAAAGTCAAAGCGTTTCCCATTGTTCATCCGTATATCGCGGGAATGAGCGATTTGTCATTTCTGCCGGAATTGAAAAAACTCGGTTACGATTTTATTGATTTCAAGGGTTTGCGCTACAATCATGAAAATATGAAAACTTGGATGCCGAAAAATTCTCAAAAATTTTATCGGGGAACCGAAGAAAAAGAAATTCTGCCGGAAGACGGCTGGCGCGAAAAAGTCGAATCAGCCGGATTGAAATTGCAGTCATTGAAAAAATGGTATAAAAAAGATTGTAAAAATTTTCAGCCGAAATTGAAAGAGAAAGAAGCGAGAGAATCGGTTGAAAAAATTTTGCCGTTTGCCAACATCACTTCCTCGGCAACCGATGCAGAAGTGATCCGCGCGTCAATTCTTCGCCGGACATAAAAAACTTGATTGAAATAAAAAACAGCTCCGCGAACGCGGAGCTGTTTTGTTTGTTTTATTTTATGGACGCGTCATGAAAACTTTTTGCCGAGTCCCAAGTGAAGTTGAAAATGCTTTTCACCGTTTGCGCAATATTATCGTTTTCTATCACCGTTGTTATCAATTCTTTTTTCATGGAAGTGATTCCGACTTTGTTATCATAAATTATTATTTGCGACGGGAAAGCGCAATTTTTCGGCAGAAAGCGGATTTTTATGTTTTTCCTTTTTCTTTCATTTACATAATTTTTCCGTTCCCTTTTTGAAAATTCGGATAGCAGGGGATTGAGCGCGCGGATTTTTATTCCTTTGTTGAATTGCTTCAATGTATTCGACTTGATCAGCTTTTCCATCTTCGGATCATCCCAATCATAGCGCGACACGAAAATCAAAACTTCGCTTTTCGTTGTCATCAAGTCATTATAAAAAATTTTGGTTTCCTCGATTCCGTTAAAAATTTGAATTATCGGCCGCTCTGTCGTTTGTTGAAACAATGAGGTTAATTCAGGCAGAATGTTTTGCAGTTGAACTTTGTCGCTTGCAATTCTTTTTTCTTTTTCAATCATCAGCTTTTGCAAATTTTGAGGCTGTTCGGCGCGGAATATCGTTTTTTTTCTTTCCTGATTTTCTCTCAGCAGATGAAATTCTTTCAGCGCTTTTAAAATATTATAAACATCGCCTTTTTTTAATTTTGTCCGCTTGATTATCGGCGTGATGGAGCTCGGTCCGAGATTCAGCAAAATTTCATAGATTTGCGCTTGTTTTTCCGTTAATCCAAAGTTGGAAAGTTGTTTTTCGTACATAGTTGATTTAATGAATATAATATTATTATAGAACAATTGTCAGATTTGTGGAATCGTTAACAATGTTGCAAAAATGTAAACCCCTTTGTTGCAATGTAAACAAAATTACCATGTGCTCCCAGCTCTGGTCGGAGGAGATCAATATGCAATCTCTCGTTAATTTCAGGTTAGCATTGAGATGGAACCGATTCCCGCGAAAAAAAATCCGCCGGTTCATTGAATCGGCGGTTTTAGTTTATTTATCCGAAGCGAATTTCACGGCAGGAAATTTTTCTCGAATTTCAGCTTTTGTCCGCATTTGCAGAGAAATGATAAAATATGTTTCCCAAGACAGGGGAACCGCGCGTTTGCCGGAAAGAATCGTTGATAGCGCCGCGCTGATGGAATGGCGCTTTGGATTTTTTAGAAAGGTCATTAATCTTGTTATTGCCGATCTTCTGTCAAAATCTGAAAATCTGATTGCCGGATATTTGGCGACAAGTTCATTTTTACTATCACACTCGGTCGCTGTTATCAGCGGATCTTCCCATTCTTTGGGAACATCTCTCTTCCCGCGCAAAATTTTTTGCAGTTTTTTATAAACAGCGGCAACTTTTTGATTTCCCGTCATTGTCGACAAATCTTCCGCCATGGCCTTCATCGTTTTTGGAGGAAATTGAATCAATTGAAATTTTCGCAACAATGTTTTTCTATCTTCACATTCCAGCACAATCAGCAATGCGTTTTCCCATTTTTGCGATGCTCTCCTGTTTCCGTTGATTATTCGGGAAAAGGTGGTGTATGCGGAATCAAATCTCTTCAATTCGAGAATTTCGATGAGTTCCAGCACAAGCGTCTCCGTTGATTTCCCTGTTTCTTTTTTTGCTTTTCCCATCATGTTCCGCGCTTTTTTGCCGGAAGACTTTTCGATTTTTAATGCGCCGGTTCTCCGCCAAGGGAATTTGATTTTCGGATATTTGCTCAGCAGATCTTTTCTATTTTCGGTTTCAGTGACAATCAGAATCGCATTTTCCCAATTGCCGGGCATATTGCGCTTGCCTCGCAGAACTTCCGAAAGATGGGTTTTTATGCCGATGAAATTTTGTTTGTCAATGAGCGCCATTAATTTTTTTGCCATTTCATCAATTTTTTGCATGGCCTCCTCCATTTCGTTTCATTGATGAATATTAAGATTCTTTCCGTTGTTTGTCAATAGAATCCGGAATGCGGCGATGATGAGGAATCTGAGTCACACCATCGCAGCGCTTGCCGCCGAATAACGCAATGCATTTCAATCAAAATGAAAACCGCTCGGCAGAAAGTTGCCGGGCGGCATTTTTTTTTCAGATAATTTGCGCTTCCGCAAATTCTTCAAGCGTGCGTTCAATATTCTCCAGATCGCGAACAAGATTTTCCGAGTTATGAGCATTCAACGCCAGATTTATTCCAATGGCCTTGAATCGGGCGGTTATTTCCGATTGAACCCGGCTGATTTTATTCTGCAAGGTTTGAACCGCGGCAATGATTTCAATTTGAGCCTCTTTCGCCAGCTCTTGCGCGCGAAGTTTGTTCGCGTGAACTCTTTCCACCACTTCCAGCTCAATGAGATAGGGTTCCATTTCTCTTACTGAATTCAAGCTTCTCTGCAAAAACTCCACGACCTTTGCTTTGAATGAAGCCAGTTTTGCCAGCGCGGCGTTCGCGATTGAAATGGAAGCTTCCGCTTCTTCCAGCGATGTTTTCAAATAACGCGAATCATGCCGGCTGATCCGTTCGCGCAGAAATTCGGCGTCTTGCATAGAATTTTCTTTCATCGCTTGCAGTTCTTGGTAGAGCGAGTGAAAACGGCTCAGTTCACCGATAGTTTCCTGCTCCATTGCTTTCAGCTTGTGTTGAATCGAAAAAGTAATAGTAGTTCTCGGCGCGAGCTGAGCCGGCTCGAATTTCAGCTGATTTTTCAGTAGAAATATCGCCGGCATAATTCCGAGAAACAGAGAGGTGATGGCAAAAGAAATTCCCAAAGAAAAGCTTTTATCAATCCAACTTCCTTCTGATTGCAAAGATACGCAAAGAATTATTATTGTTGTAACCGCAGAACAGAAGCCAAACACTCCGCATATGACGCTAAGAAATTCATTCAAATCTGAATCAATTAGCCAATTTGACAGATTCCTAGGCAGATTTTGCCACCATTGCTTTTGTTGAATTTGAAGGAACGTTTCCCGAGATTCTCGTTCAAGCGTTTCGAAATCCATGGCCAACCTCCTGTCTTGAGGATTTCATTCAGCTTTATTCAATAATATAAAGGTTTAATGAAAAATAAGCAAGATCTTTGCATGATAATTTGAAATAAGTGGAAGGAAAATGGTAATTTTACGCCAAAAAATAGTATAGACAGCCATTTTTGCTGATTGTTGACAAATTTGGTGAATATTACTATTGTCTAATGTTCGCAAGTCCTAGCACAGCAAGGAGGCTGCCATGACATCGCAGAGCAAACAGTTGCTAGACATTCGTCGGAAAGTGGAGAAAAATGCGGAGAGGGTCGCCGGTCTCGCCGGCTGGACAGACCAGACAATGCGGTTTGCAAAGGAAACGATTTTGGACTGGATCCCCGGCGGCAAAATGCCGGAGCTGGAGACTCCGTCCGGATTCAATCCGATGATCGCTTCGGCTCTGGACATGATTCCTCGTGAAATGCAGAAATTTGCTTGTTCTTTTCATCTTCCGTTGGGACAGCTGGTGCAACTGCCGACGGACAAACGGATTCATTTGTTTCGGAACGCAAGACAGGGATTGGCCAAAAGAATCAACAAGGATCTTCCGTTCCTTCCGATTGATTGGTGGCTCGCGGTCAATCATTTCTGCAAAATGGATGAGGGCGAAGTCGTCGGCGAGGAGGAATTTCTCGAACAGATCGAGTCTTTCCAAAAAGCAACCGAAGATCATGAGGTGCTCTTCTCCTGCGCGCTGAAACAGCGCTCACGGATGAGGCCGGCTTGCCGTGTCGATGGGATTCCGTTCAGCGTGAAATACAGCGGAATTCAGGGCGCGTTCATGTTCGATCATGATTGCTGTGTCTGGTTTTCTGAAAAGGATGAAAGATTCTATATTGTGACACTGCGACCGAGTCTCGGGCTCGAGGATTTCCCGTTCGCGGGAAAAACCGATAAATCCGGGTTCATGCTCAGCGGCATCGAGTTGTCTCGCCCCAATTGGGCGATCACCGACTCTTTCGAAGAGCTGGGAAAAGCTCTGGGAGCCGTCCGCTCGTTCATGGGAATAGAATAGCAACAATGCGCCGGCAGGTCAGAGACTTGCCGGCGCTTTTCTTTTTTAAAATTCAGTTGAAATTATCTGATATCTTTGTGATTTTTATTCAACGGCCGATTCAGCAATGAGATTGCCACATAATTCAAAATATAAATGATTCCGATTTTCAAAAAACCTTCTCCGCGCAATCTTCTGCCGGAAGTGTACATGATAAATCCGGGATTGAATTTTATTTTTCCGAATTTGTGCGCGCGTTTGGCGATGTCAGTATCATCTCCATAGAATTTTACCGCCGTATTAAAGCCTGACATTTTTTCCAACGTTTCTTTTCGAATCGCAAAATTTCCGCCGATAACCAAATATCCCAAAATAAAATAAGCCGGCATTGCCAGAAAATACCAGAACAATGTGACGAGAAATTTTTTCCAGGCGGAAAGATCGTAATAAATATAAGGACCGCTCAGGCAAACAATTTTAGAATTGCTTTCAAATTCTTTCAAAATTATTTTGCTCCAGTTTGCCGGCATTCGCGTGTCAGCATCAATAAAAGCGAGAATTTCTCCCTGTGCCGTTTTAAATCCCGCTTGTCTGGCATTGGCAACGCCTTTTTTATTTTCTCTGATAACTTTCACTCCGGAAAATTTTTTTGCCATTTCCATTGTTTTGTCAGTGCTGTTATTGGCAACCACAATGATTTCAAACAAATCATCGCCCGCGTTTTTCAGTGCGTATTGCAGGCAAGTTCCAATATACTTTTCTTCATTGTACGCCGGGATGATTAGGCTGATTTTGTATTTTTTCATAAGAGTTCTTTCTACATTATTATATAATTCATTTCATCTTTGGGCAATGATAAATAAAAAATAAACCGGCATCATAGTGATGCCGGCTTTTTGAAATGTTATTCGTTCATGTCTTTCAGAATTCGGTTTACTGTCGCGTCGCTGTCAGCGATTATCACTCTGAATCGCGGTGTCGTCTCGCTGACCGCGAGTCCTTCGAAAGTATCGCCTTTTGGAATCCATGAAAGCGGATCCGCGTTTTCGAATTGCCTTACAGCCCCGCCCGTTGCTTCAACCAGGAGTGATGGAACGCCAAAGTCATGCAATGTCATGTTCGGCGCAATAAAGGCGCAGTTTTTTCCTCGAACGATATCGAGGATTGCTGTCAGCCCCGTTCCGAAATCAACTCGGTTGGTTGGCAGTTTGTACCCTTTTGAGAGCAATCGGTTCGCCATTTCGACATATGGATCATTGAGAAATCGATAATGAACCGCAACAACTTTTTCCGCCGAACAATATGGTGTAGGTCGGGAAAATTTTCTCTGTTTGCCTGTTTCCTCAATGTACCAAGCGCCGCCATTCCGGATCGCCACATATGTTTCGCCCGTGTGCGGATAACAGCCGATTCCGACCATCATTTTGCCTCGATGCAACAGTCCGATCAAGATCGAATAATCAGCATTTCCATCGCAATAGCATTGTGTCCCATCGATCGGATCGATAATCAGCGTCCATGCTGAATCGTTGTTCGCGTAATGCAATTTGAGTGCGGTGTTTTCTTCCACCAAAGGAACAAGAAATGGAAATTCTCGCAGAATCGGCAGCATCAGAAAATCCTGAGTAAACGTATCCATGTAAGTCAGAGCCGTATGCATGGCCGAAGTTTCCATGCCGGCGGCAGTATTTTTCCCCAAGTTTGGTATTTTGCCGCAACATAGCCGTTGATACATGGCGATTTCCGGCAATTTTTCTCGGACAATCTCGACGAATTTGTGAATGACATCCATGGAAATCCTCCTTCTTTGCGCTTGCACGGACAGGAAAGTGTAAGGAAACCTGGTTATATTATCACGATTTTTCGATTTTTGTCAATCTGTCGCATTTATTGTATTTGATGATAGGAGTACGATAAAAAAGTTATAGTTGATTTTAGAATTAAAAAAAACAGCACCACCCAGAGGCGATGTTGTTTTTTTGGAGCGGGTAAGGGGAGTCGAACCCCTGTCACGAGTTTGGAAAACTCGGATAATAACCGTTATATGATACCCGCCTGCGCTGCGAGCTCCGGCGGGCAGGCCCGCCTTTTTATTTTATTGAATATTTTTTTCTATTTTTCTAATGATGCAAATCGGAGTTTGTTCGTTTGTCTGTCCCAGCGGATTGTCGCGGAAAACTTGTTGGCAGAATTCATCTGAAACACTGTCGCTTGATTTTCCCAGAACATTAACGCCCAGATCATTGGCGTCGATTATAATTATTTCTTTGTTCAAAAGATTTTTTATTTTATTTGCCACAGCATGAGGATCCTTCGGCGCGAGCTTTGCATAGTTGTTGTATGGAGGAATGGTATAATCGCAAGGTCCGTCAATCGCGTTTATTCCTTTGCCGACAATTTTGTAGAACATTCCCTTGATGCCAAAAGGTTTTGTTATTGCCGCAATGAACGCGCCCAGCAGTATTCTCCACGCGCCGGCTTCCCTGATCGCCAGCTCCATTGTCCATTCACTGCCGAGTCCGATTCCATACGGAGATTTGTGCACGAATTTCACCAAGAGTTTTGCCAATCTGCCGGGTTTGATTTCATCAATGTGAAATGCGCGTCCCTGGCTGATGGCTACAATTTTTTCGCTGATAAAGATAATGTCATTTTCTTCCAAATGAGGTTCAGTGTATTTTTTTACGACATCAGAAATGTCATCCGTTGCATTGATGACATGAGTTCGGATGGGAAATCGAGCATATCTGTCATTGTCAATTTCAATGTGTAGATTTTTTCCAAGATTGGGAGTGATTTCCACAGGAATAATTTATGTTTATTTGCAGACGTATTTTTTTTCCGATAAATGATGGCGTGCCATCTGTAGCTCGAAGAGCGAAAGATAGTGGGTCCTCTGGGCCGTAAGCCGTTAAGATCTTGAATTACTAGACTCTAGATTCTAGATTCTCGATTCTAGACTCTAGTTCTACTTTGATAAATGGTGGGTCCTCTGGGACTCGAACCCAGGACGCCCAGCTTAAAAGGCTGGCGCTCTAACCGACTGAGCTAAGGACCCCTGAAGTACAAACTTCGTTTGACTTCAGGGTAAACCCTGATGAAAAACTAGTTGTAAGTGGTACAAACTTCGTTTGACTTCAGGGTAAACCCTGATTTAAACGAATTGTAATTTTTGGTTGCTTTATTCTTCTCTTAAATTGTTAAAGGTTTCTCTGAGCATAAATTTTAATGCTCTTTTGCCGGAGCTTGTTTTGAAATATTTTTCTCTGCGAAGGGCATCTTTTCTGGTGAAATAAACTTCATAGAAGATCAGTTTCAGCGGCAATCGATATTTTGTTGCCGCAACCATTTTTGCTAGATGTTTCTCCAACCTTCGATACACATCATCCGGAGTATAACCGATATATAATTTTTTATCAAAGAAGCTATACAATACATAAACAAAGAACATACTTTTGTTATTAACAAATGGCTTGCCATGAAGTCAAGCGAAGCTTGTACTTCATGGTCGGGGTGGTGGGACTCGAACCCACGACCTCATGCTCCCAAAGCATGCGCGATAGCCAACTACGCTACACCCCGAAGTACATGCTTCGCATGACTTCGGGGTAAACCCCTGTCATGGTTTACCATGAATTCAAGCGAAGCTTGCAAAAAATGGCTTGCCATGAAGTCAAGCAAAGCTTGTACTTCATGGTGCCGAGGGGCGGGATTGAACCGCCGACACAAGGATTTTCAGTCCTCTGCTCTACCACTGAGCTACCTCGGCTAAATTTTATTTTGCGGTTAAATTTTTTTCAAAGCAAAGATCGACCCGAAAACACCGCCGATAATCGCGCCGCTTCCCATGCTTAACATTCCGATGAGTAAAACCATTTCATTCGGCTTCGGTTGATCGCTGCCAAATATTGCGGCAAATAATTTCAAAAGCAATATAATTACAAATGAAAACAAAAATCCCAAAATAATTCCGCACAATGCTCCAGAAATCCCGCCGATAATAATTTTCAAGAAATTTTTGATCATTGTATTGTCTTATTTATAAAATAACTGGCCTGCCAGCCGAAGCTCCCACGGAGCGAAGGCTGGTGGGCGCGACAGGAATCGAACCTGTGACCTCAGCATTATCAGTGCTGCGCTCTAACCAACTGAGCTACGCGCCCCTGAAGTACAAACTGCGGTTTGACTTCAGGGCAAGCCCTGAGTAAACGCAGTTTACACTTTATAAAAGTCATGGCTTGCCATGAAGTTTTGCGAATGCAAATACTTCATGGTGGGTGACAAAGGAGTCGAACCCTTGACCTCTTCGGTGTAAACGAAGCGCTCTAACCAGCTGAGCTAGTCACCCATGAAAAGCAAAAATATTATAACAAGGAAAAACAATTAATTCAAGGTTTTTTCCCGTATCGAGATTATCAGCAAAATCTTTTTTTGTAAACAAAAATATCATAGTGGATTTTATCCAGCTTGACAAGTTTATAAGTATTTTGTAATATAGCGTGTTAGCATGTCCTTTTTATCTAGGCCAGTCAGTCACAGGAGGTGAGAGAATGTCAACCTTGATCAAGTCGTTGGAGAGGGCTTCAAATGAACTGTGGATGGCAATGAGGGAGCTACATCGAGAATTGGAGGAGCTGGAAACGGGGAGAAATGTCTGGGCCGATATGGTGAAGACCAACCTGTCGGCTTATGCGAATATCACTGAACATGCGGTTGCTTCATACAATAAATTTGTCAGAGAGTTGCAATCACTGAAAGATCAGCTGATCCTATTTCATAGTTTGCAGGACGCCATCGCGAATGTCATGAAGCAGGTCGAATCTCGTTTCACAGAAGTTTCTGAGGCAGACGCGAACAGCGATCAGGCGGTAGGTGTGGCGCAGGAGGAATCGACATTGCTTGAAGTTCCTTCGTTAGTGGAAATTACCGAAGTGCCGGCAACTCCGGAAATCGACCAGCCGTTGGAACCGGAAAAACCCACCGAAGATGATGAAATATCTAGTGTTTCTGTGGAAACATTGTTGGCATCCCCGCATTTCGTTGCTCTCGACAAGTATCAGAAGCTGCTTGTCCTGTGGGGATTTATATATGGCGAGCGAATCGCTCCTGTGGCAGATTTTACTTCCTTTGTGGTGAGTAAAAACATTTTTTCGGCGGAGGTAAGGCGGAGCTTCATTTCCAGCTGGGTCGCCGCGCTGGCGAGAGACACGGAAACAAATCTCATGGCCAAGTCAGAGCTGACCGCCGATGAGCAACGCAATCTTCCCGGCGGGTCGAAGTATGCATATCAGTTGACTGAACGAGGACTCGCTGAATTCAATAGATTCATGGATTTGCTGAAATAGAATTAAAGTTCTCCATTTATCAGGTGCGGGCAACTGCCTTCACCTGTTTTTTTACAAAAAAACACTCCGCATATACGGAGTGTTTTTTATTTTAACTACAGAAAAGCGATAGGAAACCGTCCTCATCTGAAATAAATCAGACAAGGCCGACCAAGAAATAGGAAAGTCAAGTTCCTATTTAATGCTCCCTAGAAAGGAGTTGTTCCATCCACAGCTTCCGCTACGGATGCCTTGTTACGACTTAGCCCCTATCATCGATCCTACCTTCTGCCGTTCTACAACGACATTCGGGTATTACCGACTCTCTTGACTTGACGGGCGGTGTGTACAAGACTCGAGAACGTATTCACCGTGACGTTCTGATTCACGGTTACTAGCGATTCCGGCTTCATGAGGTCGAGTTGCAGACCTCAATCCGAACTGGGACCAGTTTTGATGGGATTAGCTCCGCCTTACGGCTTTGCGACCCTTTGTACTGGCCATTGTAGCATGTGTGTTGCCCAAGGTGTAAGAGCCATGCTGATTTGACGTCATCCCCACCTTCCTCCTCGTTGTCCGAGGCAGTTTCCTAATAAAAAGTAAATTAGGATAGGGGTTGCGCTCGTTATCGGACTTAACCGTACATCTCACGACACGAGCTGACGACAACCATGCAGCACCTGTGACGCACCCTCGTAGGCGGCCCGCGTTTCTGCGGGCTTGCAGCGTCATGTCAAACCTTGGTAAGGTTTTTCGCTTGTTGTCGAATTAAACCACGTGCTCCACCGCTTGTGCGAGTCCCCGTCAATTCCTTTGAGTTTTAGCCTTGCGGCCGTACTCCCCAGGCGGGATACTTAACGCGTTAGCTTGGGTAAACGACACTGAGAGGGTCGATACTCCCAATGTCTAGTATCCATCGTTTACGGCGTGGACTACGCGGGTATCTAATCCGCTTCGCTCCCCACGCTTTCGTGTTTGAGTGTCAGAACTGTTCTAGCAAGCTGCTTTCGCATTTGGTGTTCCTACCGATATTAACGGATTTAACCCCTACACCGGCAATTCCGCTTGCCTCTCCCAGCCTCTAGTTTGCCAGTATCAGAAGCAGTTCCCCAGTTGAGCCGGGGACTTTTACCACTGACTTAGCAAACCACCTGAACACGCTTTACGCCCAATAAATCCGGGTAACGCTTGAGCCACTCGTATTACCGCTGCTGCTGGCACGAGTTTAGCAGGCCCTTATTCCTCTGGTACCGTCATTAGTTCTTCCCAGAGAAAAGACTTTTACACCCCGAAGGGCGTCTTCAATCACGCGGCGTCGCTCCTTCACACTTTCGTGCATTGAGGAATATTCTTGACTGCAGCCTCCCGTAGGAGTCTGGGCAGTATCTCAGTCCCAGTGAGGCGGGTCATGCTCTCACACCCGCTACTCGTCATAGCCTTGGTAGGCTCTTACCCTGCCAACTAGCTGATGAGACATAGGCTCATCCCAAAGCGCCGGAGCTTTATTCCGACAAATTAATTACCGGAACATATCGGGTATTAGTCCAGGTTTCCCCGGGTTATTCCCGTCTTTGGGGTAGATTACCAATGTGTTACTCACCCGTTTGCCACTGCCTTCATTATTGCTAATGAAGATCGTTCGACTTGCATGCCTTAGACACGCCGCCAGCGTTCACCCTGAGCCAGGATCAAACTCTCAAATAAAATGTCCATTTAGTTAAAGGTTTGGACAAACCTTTAAAATCTTTTTGTGGTTTCCTATCACTTTTCTGTTGTTAAAGTTCTCGTGAGCTCAATTATAGTGGATGTTATAAAAATTGTCAAATATGTTTGTGGAGGGAAAAAAAAGGTTTTCTCTCTCCATTTTCAGTACGAAAATAGTTTGTTTTTCTCATTGAAAAACTCGTTGAGTTCAGCTGAAATAAATGTGCTTTTAAAAATAAAAATAGTCGGGATAATATCCCGACTGATGGTTATTATGAGTGAAGCAGAATTTCCAGAAGCAGTTTTTTTCTTCTGCCGGCTCTTCCTCTGGGAGTGTCCCTGAAAAATGGATCAACATCAATTAATTTTTCCCATTCCTCTTCAGTTGGATTGCTTGCCAAATATAGTGCTCTCGCGCGATCTTGCAATTTCCACAAATATTTTATGATGAATAATAAATTCTCTTGCGTCGGATATTCTCTCAAAAGAATTTTTCCGGCTTGGTCGCTCACTGGAATAGACAAAGAAATTATCAACCGGAGTTCATCTGCATTCGGTTCCATCCGCATGAGTTTTTCTCCGGCGATTTCACGCAAGGTCAAAACATTTTTTATTATCCAAACAATTTCGTCTTTCGTCGGATTTCGTTTCAGCATTTCTTCGCTCGCCCTTATTTTCAATTCATCTATTTCGCAGATCTCGCGCAAGTCGGAATTTGTCGGATCAAGATTGAGCAAAGCTTCCCATGCGTTCGGCACATCGCATTTTGCCGAGAGAAAGAGCTGAATCAAGTCTTCTTTTGTCGGACATTTTTCTGCGAATGAACGCCACGCCTCTGCGCTCAGAGTTTTTTCGCTTGTCATTATCAAGCAAAGTTCATGTTTCGAAGGATTTTGCTCCAAGAGTTTTTGTCCCGCCTGCCGGCGCAATGAAGGAATTTTTTCAATCATTTCACAGAGCATTTCGTTGGTCGGATTTTTTTTCAAAAGTTCTTGTCCCGCTTTTTCCCTCAGCGGCGGAATATTGTTGATGATGTGAAAGAGCTCTTCGTCGGAAAATTCTCGAGAGAGAAATATTTTCCACGCGTCATCCATGAGAAAATCCGAACAAACCATTATGAAAAGCAAATCGGAATTCGTCGGATTTTGCGATAAAATTTTTCGTCCCGCCCTCTCGAGAAATTCTTCATCTTCCCGCATAATTTCACTCAGTTCATCATTTGTCGGCTCCATCTCCAGAAATTTTTCCCACGCGTATTCTCTCAAAGGCGGCGCTTTTTGCATGAGTCTGCGCAGATCGGTTTTTGACGGTGAGATTGATAAAAATAGATTCCATGCTCGATCCGCCAGAAAAGGAACTTGCTCCATTATCAACTGCAGATCCTGCGCGGTCGGCCTGAGCGAAATCAGCTCTTGCCACAATAAATCCAATTTTATTTCTTCACTCATTGCCAGCTCCTTTGCTCGTGAAACGACTCGCGATTACCGGTATTTTACTTTTTCCCGAACGGTTGTCAAATGCGCTAGCAAAAAATCAACAAAAAAAACGCGCCGAAAAATGATTTCAGCGCGCATGTTTTTATTTCGATTCTTTAGGATTGGAAATGCTGAAGTCAAGTTTGTCCGCATTATCTATGCAGAAAGAAATCAGCTCGTCGTTGATCTTGTCGGAAGAAGCGCACAAGATTTTTGCATCAACGAATTCTGTCTCATTGGATGCTCGGTCTGAAAACAATATTTTCGCATTGGCGTATGCGACAACAACGCCCATTCTTTCATCGTCTTTATTTGCTTTGATTACAAGATCCTTCTGTGCATCAATTGCATATTTCGACAACATGTTCAAGAATGAGATTGTCAACTCGATCTTCCTTAGTCTTTCTTGTCTTTCGAGCTCGAGCTTGTTTTTTATAATTTCAAGCAATCCATTCAATAAATCTTCGCTTTCCTTGAGCGAAAGTTTTTTTTCTTCTTTGTCGTCATCCGGCAGGTCATATGGATTGTATGGAGGACTCTTTTTCGGCATTGGCTGTCTTCTTCTTTTTTGGTGAAAGTTCTATTTCTTATTTAGAAAGATTCTTCAGGGTATCTCAGTGTGAATTCAAGATTCTCCGACGCGAGACAGAAATTTATTAGAGTGATCGGTATTTGCACTTCATTAAATTCGCAAGCTACAGTAAAATACGCTTTCTTTTTTTCATCAACGAAAAAGTTGATCAGACCATCTTCATACACATTCAATCTTGCCGGCAATTCTTTTTTATCATTCAATCTGATGCAAATGCGGATGCCGGAATTCTGCGCCAGCGTCCGCAGACCCCGCAGAAAGTCAAGGGTCATTTCTGTTCCGCGAACTTTTTCCTTTCTTTTATGCATCACCGCCGTGGAAATCTTGTCGAAAAAAATGTTCAACCTTTTATTTTCATCAGCGAAGTCGTATGTTCCAACCTCATTCGGTTTTTCATACAGACCTGAATCATCCGGTAAATCTACTTCTCTCGGATCGTAAGATTGGTTTGTATCGTCGCTGTCCGACATGGCAATTCTCCTTTTTCAGCTGGCGCGTGAGGCGCGATGAAAACGCCTTTTGTTGTTTGATTGTCAATGGACGGATTTGAATAAAGATTAACAGAAAAAGAAGTTTTGTCAATGAATAAAAAAAAGCGCGCCGAAAGCGATTTCGGCGCGCGAACATTTTATGGAATGTCCGGAGTGATGCTAATTTCCGTTTGAGCATCCTCAAAACCGGAGAGAAAGTATGGCAAGCAGTTCCAGAAATTTTCCATGTCTTTCTGGTATGCGATGAACTTCATCAATTCTTCCGAAGATTTTGCCTTGCTGTGATCTTTATTTGAAAAATGAAAGAGGAGAATATTTCTCCGTCCTTGCGCATCACGTTTTTTCGCGATCACGATTCCGGCGGAATCGATTTTGATCGAGCTATGCCAATCTGCCGTTTTTCCCTCGATGTAAATTTGCGTGCCATCTTTTCTTGCCAACTCCAAGCAGGTTTGGACAAACGCCATTGCCGAGGCAAATGTCCGGAGCTTGCAGTGGACAAGAAACTTTTGGCGCATCATTTCCGCTGTCACGGAAACCGTCTGAGCCGCCATGATTCCACCTCCATTGCTACTGATTGTCCGGGAACAAATCATTGTTATATATTAACAATAAATTTGAGTTTTGTCAATGGCGACTTATCAAAGCATTAAATTTAGAGAAAAAATGACAGGCAATCCAATTGCCCGTCAATCATAAGACATTTTCAATATTGCGGCTATTTTTCTTTAGAATGTTTCTTGCGCCATTCAGCGATTTTCGCGTGATGACCGGAAAGCAAAATCTGCGGAACTTTTAATTTTGTTTTTGTCCGTTTGTTATTTTGTTTATCAGGCGCAAGATTTTGCGTCTCTGCTGTATGGATTTCATGAATATTCTTAACTTGCTTGTCTCTCCTTAAAACTTCAAAAACTTCCGGCCGCGTATACTGCGGATATTCCAAATAACCGGCGGCCGAATGAGATTCTTCTTTCAGCGATTCTTGTTTTCCCAGAACTCCGGGCAAAAGTCTGGAAACCGAATCAATTATCACCAGCGCGCCAAGTTCGCCTCCGGTCAACACATAATCGCCGATGGAAATTTCTTCATCAACGAATTTTTTTATTCTTTCATCATGTCCTTCGTATCGAGGACAAATGAAAATTATTTGATCGAGTTTTGAAAATTTTTTCGCCATTGATTGATCCCACTTTTTTCCTTTGGCAGACAATAACACAACTTTTGTTTTTTGCTTTTTAACTTTTGTCTTCAATTTTTTCAGCGCTTTATAAACCGGTTCAACCATTAAAACTTGTCCCGGTCCTCCGCCGAACGGCCGGTCATCCACTGTTCCGCGCGCATCCACCGCAAAATCACGCAAATTGTGCGTTTTTATTTTTATTAATTTTTTTTCTTGGGCGATTCTGATCATTCCTTTGTTTATGTATGAATCCAGAATGTCCGGAAAAATCGTTAGAATATCGAATTTCATATTATTAGCTTGTAGCTGGTAGCTGTTTAGCTTGTAGGCTAGGAAAATTTTTTATTGATTAGCTATCTTACCTAATTATCTTGTCGTCCTTCGCAAAAGCTTCTGGCGACCCGTACTTGCTTTCGCCCTCTAAATCCATTATAATTTATTTTGTTGAATTTGCCGAGGAGGAAAGAATGCGAGAAAATTACGCGCGGATCGTTCAATTTTATGAGTTGCGGAATGTGAAGAATTGGTCTCGGTTTGTCGATGACCTTTTAGCGGTTGCATGCCGTGAGCCAAGGTTGTTCACCGGAATTCCCGAAGTGTTTGAACTCGAACAATCAATTCTCAGAACAAATCCGGTTGTTCTCGCGGCAATCAAGGAAATTCTCGCATTGCGAAAAAGATTTTCCATTGTTTTGCATAATTCTCAGAATGGTGGCGCAAAATCCGATGAGTTGGTAATGAATATAAATGTTCTGCTGGCAACGATTGTCAGCCATTTCTTGGAAAGAGCGAATGTTGAGTCTGAAAGTTGAAACATCGGCCGTTCATTGAACGGTCGTTTTTTAAAATTTTCCAAAGAAAAAACCACAACAAATGCTGTGGCTTTTTCTTTATATAGAGGACTTAGATTTTTAAATCATCTACAACGTCTGTATCAACGGGTTCCTGCATTCTTTCTCTTCCGCGAGTAGAACCTTCCGGTTCCATAATTTTCAAATTGATACGCGCATTGTGTTTTGCGCCAACGATCTTCAACAATGTTCGGATCGCTTTTGCTGTTTGTCCTTGTTTTCCGATGATATAACCCATGTCTTCAGGGTTAATGCTCAGAGTCAAAAGGACTCCCATTTCGTCGACTTTTCTTTCGACTCTCACATCTTCAGGATGAGAGGCGATGGATTTTACGATAAACTCAAGAAACTCTTGGTCCATTAATTTTTCTGCCATAAGGTTTTTCTCTGCTTTATTAATAATCTTGTCAGATAGATCTTCTCAGATAAAAATTGTTTTCAAAGACATCGACCTTTTTTGCCAACATTTTTATTTGAATGATCTGTCAATATCATATCAAGCTTTTCACTATTTGTCAAGTTGGAATTATGCACTTTTTCGCGGTTTTTCCACATTATTCCGCCGGTTTTTCTTCCGGTTTCGGCGCAGCCGCTTCTGCTTTTTTCTGCTCGGTTTTCGCTTTTTCCGCCAGCTTTTCTTTTCTTTTTTTACTCAATTTCGATACGCGAACTTTTTTTGCTGTGATTATTCCCTGAGTCACCAATATATTGTGAACGGTTTTGGACGGTTGCGCTCCTTTTGACAACCAGTTTTTGATGCTGTCGGTTTTTAAATTCAATTCTTTTGTTCTCGGATTGTAATTGCCCACATTCTCCAGAAAATCGCCCCAAGGATCTTTTCTTTTGTCCAGAACGATAATTCGGAAATAAGGCGCGTTCTTTTTGCCGATTTTGGATAATCTGATAGTTAGCATATGCACTTTTAATTTTTTGCTGAGTTAATTTAATAATACTGCAATGATGATAACTTTTTTAACATAAATAGTCAAGCATAAAGCAAGTTTGAATTCGTTTGACTATTTTTTTTCCTGTTGTTAAGCTCCAATATCAATCAAGAAATGCGATAAAATCAGCAGGGGAATGTGATTGACAAAAGTAAAAAAATATGCTATAGTAATGTGTTATCAATTGAAAGATTAATAACGCAAAGCAGATTTAATCTTTTTGGCTAAAATTTAACAATTTGTGTTAATTTAGCCAAGGACTGCTTTATATCGATATATGAAAGACAACATAATTTTAACCGATATCCAGAAAGTTACAAATAGCATTCGTGTTATTTTAATGGTGATTTTAGTGGCCTTTATTGGAAACATGAGTTTTCCTCAGTCTATCACCGCGGCTCAAATTGTGTTGCCCCTGAGCGATATTCAGAAAAATCAGGAACCGGTGATTAAGAGTACTGCGCCGGCTGATTTATTGGCTCAACGTTTCATTGATTATAAAGACAGCCCGAATATTCCGAAACAGCCGGAAGTGGCGAGAGTGATGACCGTGGTTGCGACCGCGTATTCCAGTACTGTTGACCAGTGCGACTCTACTCCTTGTATTGCGGCTGACGGATTTAATGTTTGTAAACATAATAAAGAAGATATTATTGCCGCCAACTTTTTGAAATTCGGCACAAAAGTAAGAATTCCGGATATTTACGGCGACAGAATTTTCGTTGTTCATGACAGAATGAACCCGAAATACAATGAAAGAATCGATCTTTGGAAAACATCCAGAGAATCAGCGATTGCCTTTGGCAAACGCACAATAAGAATTGAAATTCTTAACTAACATCAAAAAAAAGCTCCGCAAGGAGCTTTTTGGGTTATCAATTATTTCGTTGCTGCGAATGTACGAATAATCGCGAATTCTCCACCGCAGCGTGCGGGATCCCGCCCGCGGCGGGACGAATTATCATTACGCAATTAATAATTTATAATTTGGGATTTCGAGCTTGAAGCTTGTTTAGGATTTCGAATTTAGGATTTATATTTTGTTACATGCTACATGTTATGTGCTCCCTGCCAAGTGCTCCCTGCCAAGTGCTCCCTGCCAAGTGCTCCCTGCTCCCTGAAATCCCCTTTGACTCCACCCAAACATATTTGCTATGATTAATCTGCAAGTTTTTGCGGCCTGATCGCCAAGTGGTAAGGCAACGGTTTGCAAAACCGTCATTCGTGGGTTCGAATCCCTCTCAGGCCTCCAATTTACAAAAAAACACGAACAGCAAACTGTTCTTTTTTTGTTGAAAAATAAAGAAGCAGGGACTCGGTGGAAAAACGAACGCTTGACAAAATCAATTAAATATAGTAAAAAGTAATGTTCTTTTCACTCTCGCAGGAGGCTGTCATGCGATTCCCGCAAAAAGGATTTGTGGCGATAAATATATTGCTTTTTACCTTTACGACATTGCTGAACAGTTTTCCCGAAGATTTTGCCAGTTTTTTTTCTTATTGCGCCATGGCCGCTGCCATTTGCTCTCTCATTTACTCGATCATCATTTCAGTGCAAGGCCAAGGTTCCCGAGATGAAAAAATCAATCAATGGCTGTGGCTTGCCGCAGTCTGCGCGCTCATTGCCGCGTTTTATCTCTGGAGGCCGCTATGGCAAATCATTCAAGGCTGAGAAAGAAAAATGAAAGAAGAATTCCAGCGCCGGCAAAGGAACAAAATCCCTTTGTTCCGGTTCCGCTGGAATTGCCGCTTCCGGAAGTTCCTCGGGAACGACCGCCAAGCAAAGAAGATAAATCGGATGACAACATTGTCATCATCCAAGTTCTATGAGCCGCAACCATGTTCTGCCGAATCGGCGGAACATTTTTTTTTTGCGCCGGAATTGCTATAATACAAAAGATAAGAATAACCGGTAGAAATAATTAGATATCTTGGCAATATGCCGCTGGAAATAAAATACAGCCTTAAACTCGAGAAACAAAGAATTAAAGATACTTTGGAACGATTGTCTTGGTTTGAAAAATTAGGATACGCGCCGCGTTTTCCGAAAAATGTTAATCCGAAAAAAGACGATTTGAAAAAAATATATCTCGCGCTGGAAAATGAATACGCGGAAAAAGATTATGCGAAAGAATCGGCGGAGATAAATAAAAAATTTTTCAAAATTGAAAATGAATTTTTCGCCGGTCTGGAAAAACTTTGCGGAAAAAAAATAAAAAGAAATTTCAAATTGATTCTCACCAAATACGGAGTCGGCGGTTCATATTCATTGCCGAATAAAATCATTTACAATTTCGCCATGAAGTTTTCCGCGGTCAACACCGTTTTTCATGAAATCACGCACTTGATAATCGAGCCGTATATTCGAAAATACAAAATTAAACAAAATGAAAAAGAGAGGATCGTTGATTTGATTTTAATTTCAAAACCAATCGCATTGCGCGGTTACAAAATGCAAGACAGGGGAACGGAATACAAAAACTCGATTGATCCTTTGTTCAAAAAATATTTCAAACCGCCGATAAATTATTTTTTCAAAAAGTTGAGCAATCAATAAAAAATTTCCTTTGCAAATGGAAAAAGCAACTTCGGTTAACGAAAAATCATATGCCAAAAAGACAAAAATTCATGATCGTCGACGGCAACGCCATTCTGCATAGAGCATGGCACGCTCTGCCTCCGATGACATCAAAAGACGGAACTGTCGTAAACGCGGTTTACGGATTTGTCACCACATTTTTAAAAGCGATAAAGGAATTGAAGCCGGATTTTGTTGCGGTCACTTTTGATCGAAAAGAAAAAACATTTCGCCACGAAGAATTCAAAGAATACAAAGCCGGACGAGTGAAACAGCCGGATGAATTGTACGCGCAGATTCCGATCGTAAAAGAAGTTTTGTCGGCAATGAACATAAAAATTTTTGAAAAAGTCGGTTTTGAAGCTGACGATGTTATCGGAACTCTTTGCGAAAAACACCAGGTTGACAAGGAGAATGTTTTGTCCATTATTGTCACCGGCGATCTTGATGCCTTGCAATTGGTGGATGAAAACACGGAAGTTTACACTCTCAGAAAAGGAATGAGCGATACGGTTATTTTCAATGAAAAAGCGGTCAAAGAAAAATACGACGGACTTTTGCCGTCGCAAATGACAGATTACAAAGGTTTGCGCGGCGATCCTTCGGATAATATTTCCGGCGTTCCCGGAGTGGGCGAGAAAACCGCGATTATTATTTTGAAAGAATTCGGAACCATTGAAAATATTTATGAAAAATTGAAAGTGAAAAATCCGCAAACCGAATTGAAAGAACGAATCGTAACAAAATTATTGGAAAATGAAGACATTGCGCGACAGAGCAAAAAATTGGCCACCATTATTCGCGATGTTCCGCTGGATTTCAAATTGCGGGAATGCGCCTTGCAACCGTATCGGAAGACTGCTGTTTTTGAAATATTTCAGCAATTGGAATTTACCAGCTTGCTGAGTCGCTTGCCTGATTTCGGCGAAGCGGAAACAGTGGAAGAAAAGAAAAAAATAAACAATCATCAATATATTCATGTTTCGCAAGTTGAAGAATTTGAAAAATTTTTAGCTGAATTGAAAAAAGAAAAGCTTTTCGTTTTTGACACGGAAACTTCCGGTTTGGATATATTTGAATCAAAACTTCTGGGCATCAGTTTTTGCTGGAAAGAGCGGCTGGCGTATTATGTCGAAGCGAATCCGATTTTTTTGGAAAAATTAAAACCGATTTTCGCTGACAAGAAAATAAAAAAATGCGGACATAATTTGAAATTCGACGCGGAAATTTTGAAACAGTTGGATTTTGAAATTGAAAATTTATTTTTTGACACAATGATCGCGTCATATCTGCTGTCGCCCGGAACCAGAACACACAATCTGGACAATTTGGTTTTCCGGGAATTCGGTTATCAGATGACAAAAATCGCCGACTTGATAGGCAAGGGAAAAGGACAAGTGACAATGGATTTCGTTGATGTGAAAAAAGTGGCTGATTATTCCTGCGAAGACGCTGATTACACTTTTCGGCTGGTGGAAAAATTGAAAAAATTTTTGGAAAAAAACGAACTCTGGGAATTGTTTGAAAAAATAGAAATGCCGATTGTGGAAGTTTTGATTGAAATGGAATTGAATGGAATAAAAATCGATTCCGATCATTTGAAAGAAATTTCAAAAAAAGTGAAACAGCGGATTAATATTCTGACAAAAAAAATTTACAAGTCAGCGGGAAAAGAATTCAACATCAGTTCGCCGGCGCAGTTGAAAGAAATATTGTTTGAAGATCTGAAATTAAGTTCCGCCGGAATCGGAAAAACAAAAACCGGAATTTCCACTGCCGCGGCTGAATTGGAAAAATTGCGCGATCTGCATCCGATCATCGAAATGATCGAAGAATATCGCGAACTTTCAAAATTGCAATCAACTTATATTGACGCTCTGCCGAAATTGATCAATAAAAAAACCGGCCGAGTTCACACTGATTTCAATCAAACTGTTACGGCGACCGGCAGATTTTCATCGTCAAATCCGAATCTGCAAAATATTCCCATTCGAAAAAAATTGGGAAAAGATATTCGGCGCGCCTTTGTTTCCGCGCGCGGTTATAAATTGATTTCCGCGGATTATTCTCAGGTGGAATTGCGCGTCATCGCTTGTCTTTCCAAGGATAAAAACATGATGGAAGTTTTTCGCAAAGAAGAAGACATTCATACTGTCACAGCAGCGAAAATTTTCGAAGTTCCGTTGGAAGAAGTGACAAAAGAAATGCGCTCGGCCGCAAAGGAAGTTAATTTCGGCGTGATTTACGGAATGGGCGCGTACGGATTGGCGGCGCGAAAAAAAATCAGCCGAGAAAAAGCCAAAGAATTCATTGATAAATATTTTCAGAATTTTTCAAAAGTAAAAGAATACATCGAAGAATTGAAAGATGAAGCGAGCGAAAAAGGTTATGCTGTCACAATGTTCGGCCGGCGCCGATATTTGCCGGAAATAGATTCAGGCGTTCAGCAAGTGCGAGCGTCAGCCGAGAGAATGGCGGTGAATATGCCGATTCAGGGAACAGCGGCCGATCTCCTGAAAATCGCAATGATCGAAGTTTACAAAGAATTGAAAGAAAAAAGTCCGAAATCAAAATTGCTTTTGACTGTTCACGATGAATTGGTGATCGAAGTTCCGAATGATGAAGTGGACAAAGTGGCGAAAATTGTTGACGAAAAAATGGAAAAAATCCACCAGCTCTGCGTTCCCATCCGAGTTGATACTGAATTCGGAAATAATTGGCAGGATTTGAAACCGCTTTATTGATTTTAATTTAAAACAAAAGAAAAAGGTCTCCCGCATGTTGCGCGGAGACCTTTGTTTTTTCATCGAGAGCGCCAATCTTCGAAATCACTGCCGTGAAATCCGGTGGTCGTTTGCTCGGTGAAATGACTGCTCGTGGTTTCGATTCCGCGAGCAGACGCTTCGACTGTCACTGCATGTTTCTCATCAACGGGAAATCCCATTCCTCTCGCCAGATCAGCGGCGGAAATTCCGATTCCATAAGTGAAAAGTTCGATCCCGAGATCCCGCGCTTTTTTCGCTGTCGCGCAAACTCTGGTTTGATAATTTTTTTTCGAATCCGGAGGCAGTGAAAGATTGTCCTGTCCGTCGCTGAAAACTCCGACCACGATTTTCAGATTTTTTTCCAAATCGGGAGTATCTTTGAACAGCTTGACCAGCTCTTTGAGAACTTTGTAAACCGTTTTCCAGAGCAATGTCGTTCCATCCGGATAGTAGTGATAAAAATCCGGCGAGTCCGCCACCGGCGTGATCGGCATTTCCACCCTGTATTTGTCGGCAAATGTGATGATCGTGCAAAAACGTTTGATTCCATCATCCGTCGTTCTCATCGCGTCCAAATGCTTGTTTACACAATCATATGGCGCTGTGTCGAATTTCTTCATCGATCCTGATCGATCGAGGATGATGACTGACAGCAGCGCCTGCGAATCAGCCTCCAGAAAAATTTCTGCGCCGGCTTCTTCTTGAAAGAGAACCAAGTCTGCACTCATGGCATCCTCCTGCTGTTTGGGAAAGAGCAATTTAGTACTTGTTTTTAACACAGCGAGAATGTTTTGTCAAGTTTTTTGTAGCATTGGAAAGCAACTGGGAATATGATATTTGAGAGCTGGGTCGATTGATTTTGGCTTGACAATCGTATCTTTTTCATGTATTTTATAATATTCATGTAAAATGCGACAATGAAGAGGAGGTTTTCATGAAGCAATACCCAAAAGATGGAAATCACCGGATGAGAAACTCCGGAATTTTGTGTGTTTACATCAACGAACAGTCAAACGGGCGTTGGTGGAGTTGGTATTTCAAGGGAACCATCAGCGAATTAATTTATTGGTGGGAAGACCTTCCATTTATGCAGTATGGTTTAGCGTTATTGACTCACCCGAAAGAAATCATTCAGCGTCACAGATTGGGAGACATTGAGCTTCGGAGCAGGCATTGTGGCGGAAACTTGATCCTCTTTGTCAACGATGAAGAGGATTCATTCCTTCGAGTTTACGAAAAAGAATTTCCTTGGCAGAGTCCGAGGGAATAGGAACAGCGACGAGCCTCGGCTACACAAACCGGGCTCGTTTTTTTTATTTTTCGGAAAAGAGTCCACAGCCAACCCCGACTCGGGATTATTTCCGATTTTATCAGCCGGCTTTTCATTTCCGCGTTAACTTGTTAAAATTCTCCTATATGGCGGACAACAAAAAACAAATATATTTCTGGTTCGGTGAAAATGATTTTGAAATACATGAAAAGATCAGCCAATGGATTTCCGCTTTTGAAAAAAAGTATTCGGGTTTAAATGTCATTATTTTCGATTTGAAGGAAAACAAAGGAAAGGACTTGGCAAAAGAAATAAAAAACGCACTGCAAGTTGATTCATTGTTCGGCACGAACAAATTGGTTATTCTGAAAAATTTCCTTTTGCCGCAAAAGAAATTGGATGTTGAGATCGAACCGCTGGTTTTCGGAATTTTCGAAAAAATTTCCCCAACCTTTTTTGTTGTTTTTTCCCAGAAAGAATCGCCGGATCGCCGCGGGAAATTGTACAAAACAATTCAAAAGGGAATCAAAGCGGGAACAGTTGAATCAAAGGAATTCAGCTTGCCTCGGGCAAACGCGCTCGAATCATGGATCGCAGACCGCGCGAAAAAATACGGCGCAATTTTTGACGGAAATGCAGTGAGCGAACTTTCCGCACTTTGCGGAGGAGACTTGTGGCAGATTGATGGCGAATTGAACAAGCTCGCGAATTATAAAAAAGGACAAAAAATTTCCGGCGCTGATATTCGTCTGCTGGTAAAAGGAAAATACAATGAAGATATTTTCGAACTAATGGATTCGATCAGCGCGAAGAACAAAGTCAAAGCGCTGAAATTATTTCAAGATCAGATAGACAGCGGAGCCAATGAAATTTATTTGTTGACAATGCTCATCCGCCAATTTCGTATTCTCTGGCAAATAAAAGAAGCCGGATCAATGCCGCCGGACGAGATCGCGCGCCAGCTCAGAATTCATCCTTTTGTTGTTAGAAAAACCATGGGATACATGAGAGAATTCACTCCGGCGCAATTGAAAGAAATTTACGGACAATTATTGCAAATGGAAATAATGATAAAAACAAAAAGCGTGAATTTCGAAGTGCTTTTCGATTTGCTGATCGCGAAGATTTGAGGATATGTAACAATCCGCAGTGAACAAGGATCAATCAGCAAGGAGCACTTTGCATGTAGCATGTATCATGTAACAAAATATAAATTCTTAATTGCGAAATTATAATTCGCGAATTCGCGATGATTCGTGAATTCGCAGCAATCAGATTAGCATTCATGACTCGGCTCATGGTCAATTAAAAAAAACCGGTCGGAAGTGTCCGAGCCGGCGTTTTTTTTCAATGTCTTTCAGCGAGTTCTTTTGTCCAGCAGAATCAGCGACAGCGGCAGGAGCAGGTGATCCGAAGCTTCCTGCGCGTCGATCACTTCCGCCATTTCGCCAAGTGAAAACCATCGCTCTTCCGGCAGAATTGCGCCATGCTTGGCATGGAACGCTTCCGTGTCCGGGAATTTCGCGTAGCCGATGTTGTGCGATTTCTCGAAGAAAATTTTCGGATCGTGCGGAGCCATGGCATTTCGAGTGAGATGATTTCTCAAATCCGCCCGCGGGAAATCGGGATTTTCGTCGAGCTTGCTGATCCACTCCTGCAGAGTCGGACGTAATCCGAGCGTCAGCCTGCCCGGCTCTTTGTCAGCGCGAAGCAAGAAAAACAGTCCCGCCTTTCCAGCCTTGCTGTCAGCCACTGCCATGACACAGATTTCATGAACCGGATCGTCCGTCCGAATAAACGGCTGAACCCACTTGGATACAACATCGCCCCGCAGTTTCACGCACACTTCCATCATGAGAATGTGAAAGAATTTCCGATCATGCCGCCGGAGTATTCCTTCGCTCGCTTCAATCAGCCATTCTTTCAGCGCGCGTTGCGGAATATCTTTCATCCAATGAGAACCGAGCCCGGCCAGCATATTCACCTTTTCCGCGGAAATGCTGAAATCGCGGCGCCGTTCCTCCAGCCAGTCCTGCCATCTTTTTTCCTCGGGCATTGCCATCCTCCATTGTTCTTGTTGTTGTTTCGCTGTTTCGGACAAAGAACTTTTTTTTGTTCGCACTACAAACAGATTAGCACAAGACAATCTTCCATGGCAATCATTGATATTTTTCGCAGTTCAAAAAAACGCCCGCCATTCGCTGGGCGGGACGCTTTTCTATTGAGCTGATTTTGTTTTGTTCATTTTCTTCATCAATCGTGATTTTTTTCTGGCGGCCGTATTTTTTTTAATAATACCTTTTTGCGCCGCTTTGTCGATTTTTTTGATGGAAAGTTTCACCATTTCTTCGGCTTTCGCGTCTTTCGCTTCAACCGCTTTTCTGCTTTTCTTTAAAATGGTTTTCAGTTCTTCCTTTACCACCTTGTTCAGCTTTGCGCGTTTTTCGCTTTTGCGCAGTGCTTTTTTCGCTTGTCTTGTTTGAGGCATATTTGTAAATAAAAGATTAAATAGTTCTCGCTTGAATAATAATATCGGCAAATCAATGAAAAGTCAAGTTTCCGTAGTTTTATCTGTAAGTTTTGTTGGTGGAGATGTGAGTTTTTATGTTTTATTTTAAGATTGTTCCTTCCTTGGATGCTTTAGCTAGTAATTTATTGAAATCTTCAATTGGAATCATCGGACAAAACTGTCCCCATGTCCATTTGTTTTTTGCACGACCAATTCTGCCTACCATGTAGTATCCTATGCGATATTCGATCTGTCCTGTCTTCGAATTTTTGTTAGTAATCTTACCGTCCAATTTTATGAGTTTAAGTCGTTCAATAATATAGTATTTTTCATTAGTATTATGTTGTGGCATGAACGTAATAGATTCTCTTTTGAAAAAATAAAATCCTTGCCTCGAAATGTCTTTCATTTTAATCAATTTTTCCTGTTTGCGTTTCAAAAAATCTTCAAATGATTCCATATGAATTAATTTTATAAATAGAAAAACGTCGAAGTCAGGAGCAACGGAAAGGCATATTTCGCCTAACGTCAATTATATCCGATGTCCTGCCCGAGCTTCTGGGGCGATCGCCGGCAGAAGCGAGCCGGATATAATTAGTTGTACGACAGTTCCGATGGGTTCATCGGTTAAAAGTTCGTTTCACGGGCGTTCTTTTTTGTTTGCACAACCTTTCAATTTCCTTTGATTATTAGTCTGAATTGCGTATAATTCGTTTATACACGAACTATATTCCCATCAAATGCGTTAATTTGTTGTTATTACGAAATATCTGTCATCCGGATAAGTCTGAAAATATTGATTGCCTTTGAATGCTATCCGCCGGCCTAATCAATCTGCGGCCGCTCCAGCTTTATCGGCGCGATTTCCGAGTCGCCGCCCGTGATTCTCATTATGTCTTTGTCAATTTTCTTGAATTCAGTGTAAGCATTGTTGTACGCGTTCACCGTTGTTCCCAGATTGTTGCCGAGTTTTTTCAGGAATTCATCATAGCTCAGCAGATGTTTGCATAGCATTTCCACATTTTTTCTTATTTCCTGCGTTTGCTCTTCGATCTGCAAATAGCGCAATCCCTGAATCACCGTTTGCAGATAAGCGTAAAAAGAAGTCGGAGAAACAATAATGACATGCTTGTCCTTGAACGCGTATTCTATCAAATCTCTGGTGTTTACTTTGATCGCGCCGACCTGATTGATCAGCAGATCATAATAAATTCCTTCCGACGGAATGAACATGAACGCGAAGTCTGTCGTATTTTCATTCGGTCGAATATATTTCGATGTTTCGTCAATGCGATTTTTCAGATCTAGCTTAAATGTTTTTTCCAGCTGTTCTTTTCGTGCTTGATCGGTTTCAACAACAATTTTGTTATAATTTTCCAGAGAAAATTTCGAATCGATCGGAACGATTTTGTCTTTCATGAATACGACCGCGTCCACAATCTCGCCGTCGCTGAATTTGTACTGCATTTGAAATTGGCTGGGTGCGAAAACATTTTTCAGCAAAGTTTCCAAAAAGTATTCTCCGAGAATTCCGCGGTGTTTCGGATTTTTCAGAATATTTTCCAGACTTTGCAATTGTCCGGCAAATCCCATAACTTGCTGGTTCGTCGCGTCCAGCTTTGTCAGATTTTCCGTCACTTCCCTGATAATTCGCGCGCTCTGATCAAATTGCGACTGCATCTGCCGTTGAAGATCGCCTTGATTGGTTGCCAGCGATTGGCGCATTTCCTTCAGCTGTTCCTGCATCATCAGCGACGAGTTGTCTTCCGGCTTTGGTTGTTCTTTTCGAATGGCGAGATAATAAAAAATAATGATAAAGCCGACGATTATTATGATTGTTTGCAATGTATCCATAAAATACTGTTAGAATTAAATTTTTGTAAAATGTTTATTCGCAACGTAATCATTTTATCAGTAATCAAAGAAAAATAAAAATTTTGTTCTTTGCTTGAATTTTCAATGAAAAGATGCTACTCTTGAATAGATTTTCAATCATTACGCCTGGGTGGTGAAATTGGTATACACGCTTGCCTTAGGAGCAAGTGGGGCAACCCGTGGAGGTTCGAGTCCTCTCCCAGGCACCATGAAGTACATGCTTCGCATGACTTCATGGCAAGCCATTGTTTTAAATTAGAGAGAGCGCGCGAGAGAGGCCGAGAAGCCTGCCCTGAGACAGCCCGCCCTGAGCCACTCCGAAGGGAAAGGAGTCATCTCCCAGGCACCAGTAGTGAGACTAGAATCCAGCATCGAGAAACTAGAATCTAGAGTCTAGTCCTTAAAGATCTTAATAAACTGGAATCTAGACGGAACGAGGTGTATCCATGAAGTACATGCTGTGAATGACTTCGTGGCAAACCATTAATTTAAGAGTAGACAGATGATGATTTTTCATCATTTTTTTGTTTGGAAAATTTAGTTGAGGTGAATCGAAGCTTATGCTTGCGCATCTGGAATTTATAAGATGATGTAAAATTGTTTGAGCGAAACAAATCCCCGCGCAGATCATTGCGCGGGGTTTTTTTTCAAAAATGATTTCAAAAAAACTATTTTTTCTTTTCGACTTTTATTTCAATCTTTTTCATTTTTTTCTCCGGCGCTTTTGGCACGAAAATTTTCAATATTCCGTCTTGATACGCGGCCGATGCTTTTTCTCCGAGTACATGCGCGGGCAGAGGCACTTGGCGGTAAAAACTGCCGGTGCGCGTTTCTCGCCTGAAATAATTTTTTTCTTCCACTTCTGATTTTTTTTCCATTTTCCCCTGAATTGTCAGAATGTCATTTTCAATGCTGATATCAACCTTTTCCGGATGAATGCCGGCGAGCGGAACATCGATCATCAGGGTTTGTCCTTTTTCATAAATATCCATTGCCGGAGAAAATCCTACCGGCGGCTTCGAGCCAAAGCCTTCGAAAAATTTGTCGAATTCATCTGATTCGAAAAACGGCCTCCACGGAATTAGCATATTATTTCTGGCATTGTCAGCGCTCCTCACCGATCAAATCTTTTGAACGCGTGACGCGGCTGAAAATGTCGATTTTTTTTTTCTTGTTAATAGTTTATCAAAAATTTGAAAGATTTAAAAATAAAATTTGCATCAAAAATAATCTCATAAAATGGAGAATATCAAGGGAGTATTGACAATTGCCATGTCATTTCCTTGCCCGGGAGAACGACTGGAAGCACTGACGAATTTTTTCGGTGACCAACACTTTTGCGTGAGTGCGGAGAGTGAGGAATTGATCCTTGCCGCGATCGAACATTATTTTCCGGAAAAATAAAATTTTCAGTTGAAGATAGAAATCGGCGGCTCGTTGCAACAGCGAGCCGCATTTTTATTCTTGACAGGTTTTTTTTATCTTTGGGAATGAATAATTCCGGTGTTCGCGTTGAATGGAAAATATTTTAAATTTTTTTTGCGTTTAATTTTTCTTCCATGGCATGGCATTTGTTGATAACTGCTCTTGACATGATTTTAATTTCCTTTATAATGGAAATCACGTTGAACAATTACATTTTCCCACACACAAATATTTCTTACTTGAAATTGGAGTTCGGACCAAAATCAACGCAGGAATATTTTTTTATTTGCTCGGGCTTTGACTCTCAATATTTCTTCTGCAAGTTTGCTGGATAAATATTGACAGTAAAGGCTAGGACATTAACAATTGACAATAATCAGTAAATTTACACAAGTTTTAAATTTTTTATTTTCGTCCGAAAATAATATTAATATAAATTTACTCATAGCCAAAATAAACTACAAAATTAATGTTGATATTGTAGTGGTTATACGATAATAAGGGCGTATGGTGGATGCCTTGACATCAAGAGACGAAGAAGGGCGTAGCAGCCTGCGATAAGCCTCGGGGAGTTGGCAAGCAAACTTTGATCCGAGGATTTCCGAATGGGGAAACCCAACTAAGTAAACCTTAGTTATCATTATCTGAATACATAGGGTAATGAAGAAGACCTGGGGAAGTGAAACATCTCAGTACCCAGAGGAAGATAAAACAATAGTGATTCCCTAAGTAGTGGCGAGCGAAAAGGGAACAGCCCAAACTTGGCAAACCGATCTGTTTGAGATGGTTGCGTCTTCGGATGCAGCCTGATTGGGCGGAAGAAGGCTTTCAGGCCACATGTTTGCCAAGGGTAGCGAGGTAGCGATTTTCGAGTTCTGATTGACTCGAGCAATGCAGTTGATTCTTAATCAAAAAGGCTGGAAAGCCTTGCCAAAGAAGGTGAAAGCCCTGTAGGTGAAAAGAATCAATTGGTTGTGTCGCTTCCCTCAAGTACCGCAGAACTCGAGAAATTTTGCGGGAATCAGCCAGGACTATCTGGTAAGGCTAAATACTCTTGACGATCGATAGTGAACAAGTACCGTGAGGGAAAGGTGAAAAGCATCCCGGTGAGGGAGATGAAATAGTTTCTGAAACCATACGCTTACAAGGAGTCAGAGCCCTGAGTTTATCGAAGGGTGATGGCGTTCCTATTGAAGAATGAGCCAACGAGTTTGTATTTATTGCAAGTTTAAGTCCGTGAAGGACGGAGGCGCAGTGAAAGCGAGGGTTAATAGCCCGTTTAGCAGTAGGTACAAGACCCGAAACCGGGTGATCTATCCATGGCCAGGGTGAAGTTCAGCGAGAGCTGAATGGAAGCCCGAACCCACTTGCCGTGCAACACAAGGGGATGAGCTGTGGATAGCGGAGAAATTCCAATCGAACCCGGTAATAGCTGGTTTTCGCCGAAACACCTTTAGGTCTGGCCTTTGGTATACTCTTGGGGGTAGAGCACTGGTTGGGGGCGGGTGGGAAACCTACCGTTCCCAAACAAACTCCGAATACCAAGATTTTTAGCCAGAGAGTTAGACTATGGGGGCTAAGCTCCATTGGTCGAAAGGGAAACAGCCCAGATCGCAATTTAAGGTCCCTAAATCTAGGTTAAGTGTGAAAGGTGGTGAGATGACTTATACAACTAGGAGGTTGGCTTAGAAGCAGCCATCCTTTAAAGAAAGCGTAACAGCTCACTGGTCAAGTTGTCTTGCGTCGAAAATGTAAGGGGGCTAAACCTAGTACCGAAAATGCGGATCTTTATCATTTATGATAGAGGTGGTAGGAGAACGTTTGATACGCGCCGAAGCCGTATCCGTGAGGAACGGTGGAGTGTATCGAAGTGAGAATGTTGGCATGAGTAGCAATAACTCCGGTGAGAATCCGGGGCACCGAAAACCCAAGGTTTCCTGGGCAATGACTGTCATCCCAGGGTTAGTCGGTCCTAAGGCGAGGCTGAAAAGCGTAGTCGATGGCCAAGCAGGTTAATATTCCTGCACTACTATTGATTTCCGAAGGGAGGACGTAGAATTTGAGTCTAAGCGAAATTCGGTTATGTTCGCTGCTGGCAATTAGGGTGATCCTAGGCAAATCCGGGATTATAAAGCCTGAAAGTCGGCAAAAGGTTTGGTTAAGGCCGGACCAATTTAGGTGATAATTCTACCAAGAAAATTCTCTAGGGCTAAGTCAATAGTAACCGTACCGCAAACCGACACAGGTAGGTGAGGAGAGAATCCTCAGGTGTACAAGATAACCCTTGTTTAGGAACTCGGCAAAATAGCGGCCGTAACCTCGGGATAAGGCCTCCCCGCGTAATGCGGGGCGCAGCTAAAGACTCCATGCGACTGTTTACCAAAAACACAGGTCTCTGCTAAGCCGTAAGGCGAAGTATAGAGGCTGACGCCTGGCCAGTGTCCGAACGTTAAGGTGAGGGGTGCAAGCCTCGAGCTGAAGCGCGGATGAACGCCGGCCGTAACTATAACGGTCCTAAGGTTTTCCAGATCAATTCGTTGGTCTGGAAAAAGACTGGGACCGTTAGAAGAAAAATCGCTGCCTGCTTCTTTAGTAATAAAGAATGCGTCTATAAAATGTAGTGATATGCAAGAAAATCTTCAAAAGATCTTGGTTACTCGTTTTTCTCAGGAAAAGCAGTAAAAATATCAAGATACACGGAGGCAACTTGCAGGTGCAATAAAACGCACCTCAGAGACTATTAAACTACTATCCTATGATTATTGATCCGAATATGAAATGAGAATAAGAAAATCGGAAATTCCGGATCAAAAAATAATTGACATTGCTTGTTTGATGAATCGCGGTGAAAAAGTTCATGCGGTTAAAATCAAGCAGGTACTGGAAGGATAAAGGCATAGTCCATACTTGCAAGAAATTGCAAGAAGGTATAGAGCGAAATTCCTTGTCGGGTGAGTTCCGACCTGCACGAATGGCGTAACGATATGGAGACTGTCTTAACAAGGGACTTGGCGAAATTACAAGGCGAGTAAAGATGCTCGCTACCCGCAGCTGGACGAAAAGACCCCGTGAAGCTTTACTACAACTTGATATTGGATTAAGGAAATGCCTGTTCAGGATAGGTGGGAGGGCTGCAGCAATGCAGCTCAACGGTGAGATACCACCCTTGCATTTTTTTAATTCTAATCTAATCCCGTAATCCGGGAAAGAGACAGTATCTGGTGGGTAGTTTGACTGGGGCGGTGGCCTCCTAAAAGGTAACGGAGGCGTTTACAAAGGTTGGCTTTTCCCGGATGGAAATCGGGATGAAAGTGCAAACGCATAAGCCAGCTTTACTGCAACTCGGACAAGAGGAGCAGTTGCGAAAGCAGAAGTTAGTGATCCGACCGTACGAAATAGGACGGCGGAAGCTCAACGGATAAAAGCTACTCCGGGGATAACAGGCTAGTCTGGTCCAAGAGTTCACATCGACGACCAGGTTCGGCACCTCGATGTCGGCTCGTCGCATCCTGGGGGTGGAGAAGCTCCCAAGGGTTTGGCTGTTCGCCAATTAAAGCGGCACGCGAGCT
>Ga0180007_10000463_pt1 | contig 68742 bp, 59 predicted proteins | sample MM_PC_MetaG_FD_121122 | JGI IMG/M metagenome (GOLD analysis project Ga0180007, IMG submission 121122) | Groundwater microbial communities from the Aspo Hard Rock Laboratory (HRL) deep subsurface site, Sweden - MM_PC_MetaG | ecosystem: Environmental > Aquatic > Deep subsurface > Groundwater... | reverse complement strand
CTTACTCTTTATTTGCTCGTATTCTTTGATGACTAACAACCATTTATTGCTCATTAATTGTTGCTCTTTTTTTGTCATAGGTACAATTATAAGAATTGTTACCTAAATTGTGAAGAAATACACTGCGGCAGGCAGGTAGATTCTGGTTGCTAGTTACTGGTTTTTGGTTTCCTCATTCTTCATTTTATATTACACATTCTACATTTTACATTCACCCTTTAAAACAACCACCCAATCCAACTATTTTACCAATTTACAAATTCACCAATTTACAAGTTTACCAATTTACTAATTCACCATTTTACCAATTCACCATTCCACCATTCCACCTTCACGGTCATTTTGGCAGGGTATTGTCAATGGCATTTTCTTTGATTAACCTTAGCAGACAAAAAAATTACGGAAAATGCAAAAAGGAAAAATTAATGTACAGACGGAAAATATCTTTCCGATAATCAAGAAATTTTTATACTCAGATCACGAAATATTTATGCGTGAAATTGTATCTAACGCTGTAGATGCAACGCAAAAGCTGAAAACACTATCATCGCTGGGGAAGTTCAAAGATGAACTAGGCGACCTTACGATTCAAATAGTTCTGGATAAAAAAGCAAAGACCCTGACAATAAAGGATAGGGGTGTTGGCATGACGGCGGAAGAAATTGACAAATACATCAATGAAATTGCTTTTTCGAGCGCCGAAGAATTTGTTAAGAAATTCAAAACTAAAAGTGAAGCAGAAACCAATGCCATTATTGGTCATTTTGGATTAGGCTTCTACTCATCGTTCATGGTTTCTGAAAAGGTTGAAATCCTGACCAAAACCTATAAAAAAGGTGGAGCTACAAAGGCCATGAAATGGGAGTGTGACGGAAGTCCTGAATATACCGTTACCGAAATTGATAAAGAAGATCGTGGTACCGAAATTATCCTTCACATTGATGAGGAATCAAAGGAGTTTTTAGAAGAATACCGCATTTTGAACCTGCTTAAAAAATACAGCAAATTTTTACCAGTACCTATTCAATTTGGCACTGAAAAAGTCAGTGAAAAGGTAGAGGGCGAAAAAGATAAAGATGGTAACGATAAATACAAAGAGATTGAAAAACCGCGTATTATCAACAATACAAATCCTTTATGGAAAAAGAAACCTACAGATTGCACGGATGAGGATTATAATTCCTTTTATCATGAACTCTATCCGATAACTTTCGAGGATCCCTTATTTCATATCCACTTGAATGTTGATTATCCGTTCAATTTAACCGGAATTTTATATTTCCCGAAAGTAAAAAAGAACCTTGAAGTTCAGAAAGACAAAATCCAATTGTTCAGCAATCAGGTATTTGTTACCGATTCGGTTGAAGGAATTGTCCCTGAATTTTTAACCTTGCTTCACGGAGTGATCGATTCGCCGGATATTCCGCTAAACGTTTCCCGATCATACTTGCAAAGCGATTCGAATGTGAAAAAAATCTCCAATTATATCATGCGAAAAGTAGCAGATAAATTGGAAGAACTGTTCAAAAAAGATCGTGAAGCTTTCGAGAAAAAATGGGACGACATCAAAGTTTTCATCCAGTATGGAATGATTTCTGAACCTAAATTTTACGATCGTGCTGAAAAATTCTCTCTGTTGAAAAACATGGAAGATAAATATTTCATGTTCGACGAATACAAAGAGCATGTAAGCGCCACTCAAAAAGATAAGGAGAACAAACTCGTTTATTTATATACCAACAATAAAGAAAGCCAGCATGCTTTTATCGAAGCGGCAAAAAGTCGCGGTTACGATGTGTTGGTTATGGATGGTGTATTGGACAATCATTTTATCAACTCGCTAGAACAAAAGTTGACCGATACTTCATTTAAACGAGTTGACTCTGACTCAATCGACAAGCTTATACAGAAGGAAGAAGTATTGCCTTCTAAATTAGATGATACGCAAAAAGAAGAGTTGAAAAAGGTAATCGAAAAAAATATCGACACCAAAACTTTCACGCTTTCATTTGAGAATATGAGTGAATCGGAAATGCCCTTCCTGATTACTCAAAACGAATTTATGCGTAGGATGAAAGACATGCAACAATTGGGAGGTGGAAGTACGATGTTTATGGGTGATATGCCTGATCACTTTAGCCTTATCGCCAATGCCAACAATCCTGTTTTCACTCATTTAATTGAGGAAAAAGAAGAAGAAAAACAAGCTGCAATCGTAAAACAATTATATGATTTGGCACGACTTTCACAAAATTTACTGAAAGGTGAGGCTTTAACAAACTTCATTAAAAGAAGCGTTGAAAACATTAAATAATTTAATGTTAAATATAAAACCATGGCAATAAAATTATATTGTCATGGTTTTTTCCAAATACCCATTAAAATTTTATTTTTATATTAGCAACAAAACATAAAACAAATCAAATGAAAAACATAAAAAAATCGTGGATCATTATCGCAATAGTTGTGGTGGTTTTTTTGATTATTTACAAATCAGTAAGTGGAACTTATAATAATATGATCACTTATTCCGAAAACATCAATGGGATGTGGTCGCAGGTAACTACCGACTATCAGCGCCGAATGGATTTAATTCCGAATTTGGTTAATACCGTTCAAGGCTATGCCGATTTTGAACAGGAAACATTAACAGCAGTTGTTGAAGCAAGAGCAAAAGCTACCTCCGTAAATGTAAGTGCCGATAATCTGAATCCGGCCATGTTTGAACAATTTCAGGCTGCTCAGCAAGGATTAAGTTCATCTTTGAGCCGATTATTAGTTACCATCGAAAAGTATCCTGAGTTAAAAGCAAATCAAGGTTTTCTTGATCTTCAAGCCCAATTGGAAGGAACAGAAAATCGCATTGCGAATTCCAGAAGGAAATTTAATGAGTCAACTCAACTTTTCAATACCTATATCAAAAAATTCCCGAAGAATATCTACGCAAGTATTTTTGGGTTTGAAACAAAAGCATATTTTCAGGCTACAGAAGGTGCTGAAAAAGCCCCTGAAGTTAAATTCTAGAATAGTAAATATGTTAGTAATTTTCATTTAAAATAATAATCATGGTATCAGCACAAAATTTCTTTAGCAAGGCCGAGAAAGATGAAATCAAAAAATCGATTCTCATGGCCGAACTTGACACCTCGGGCGAAATCAAAGTTCATATAGAAAATTATTGCGATGAGGCTGTGCTCGACCATGCTGCATATTGGTTTTCCAAATTAAAGATGGACAAAACCGAACTTCGGAACGGAGTTCTTTTTTATCTGGCTGTGAAAAGTAAAAAATTTGCAATTATTGGAGATTTAGGCATTAATCAGCTGGTTCCTAAAGACTTTTGGGATGAAGTAAAAGGAGAAATGGCCGATCATTTCGCTAAACAGGAATTTTCGGAAGGGCTCTCAAAAGGGATACAAAAGGCGGGCATATTATTAAAAAAACACTTCCCTCGACACTCAAACGACATAAACGAATTATCAGATGAAATCTCTTTTGGAAGCAATTAAAAAAATGAAAATATTTAACAGAATACTACTTATCCTGGTTCTTGTTTTATCCTCTTCAGCAACTCTTTTTGCGCAAGATGATATTCCGGCAAGGCCTAATCCACCTAAACTTGTTAATGATTTTACGCAGACTTTAAGTCCGGATCAAATCAATAGCCTCGAACGAAAATTAGAGGATTTTAGCAATAAAACCTCAAACCAAATAATGGTACTTATAACCAACGATTTAGCCGGTTATGAAATTTCTGACTTTGCTGATCGGATTGGGGATAAATGGGGTGTTGGCCAACAAAAATTCAACAATGGGGTTGTTATTGTTATCAAACCTAAAACCGGACGTGATAAAGGATTGGCAAGGATTTCGGTCGGTTACGGCCTTGATGGAGCAATACCTGATGCCATTACCGGTCGGATTATCGATAATGAGATGGTCCCATCCTTTCAACAAAACGATTATTACACGGGGTTGGAAAAAAGCACAGATGTATTAATGTCATTAGCTATTGGAGAATATAATTCGGATGAGTACAGGAAAAAAACAGAAGGCAGCCCCCTTGGAATTTTAGTCCCTATCATAGCCATCATCTTTTTTCTTATTTTCAGTAAGATGGGGCGAAAAGGAAGCCAAACATTTGGAAGTAAAAGCAGTAGTGTGCCTTTATGGGCCATGTTCTTACTCGGAAGTGCGATGAGCAGAGGTGGTCATCATGGTAGCTGGGGAAATTTCTCCGGAGGATCAGGTGGTTTCGGAGGTGGCGGAGGCTTTGGCGGTTTCGGCGGTGGAGGCTTTGGCGGCGGTGGAGCCAGCGGAAGCTGGTAAACTGCTGATTTGCTAATAAGATCATTTGAATAATAAAAAGGATGGCTTTCTCAAAGAGTAAGACATCCTTTTTTGGTTTTATATTGAAAGATGTGTGATATTGAGCAAAGCTTAAACGTCTTATACTGTCTAGGATTCATGATCACACATAGTGAGTTTGGAAGTTATAACAATTCCCTAAAATACGATTTAACCTAATTTATCCGGGTTTACTGGTATTGATCATGGCAAAGTGATTTGATAATAATTTAAAATGTGTGAATTATGTAACATATTTACAAAGTTATATGATCACCTTTGCAAAAATCCCTAAATTTTGAAATTATACATTCAGTACATGGTGAGCAACCGTTGTAAAATGGCGGTGAAAGAAGAACTGAAAAAACTACAACTGCATTTCATGGTCGTTGATTTAGGTGAAGTTGAGATTATGGAAGACATTACTGTTTTACAGCGTGAGCAATTGAAAATAGCTTTGCTCAACATAGGGCTTAAATTAATGGACGATAAGAGATCTGTTGTGATTGAAAAAATAAAAAATGTGATTAATGAAATGGTCCATCATTCGGATGAAATGATCAGAACAAACTTTTCTGATTTTTTGAGTGAGAAATTAAATCAGGATTATACCCAACTCGCAAATTTGTTTTCCGAAGTACAAGGAACCACCATCGCACAATTCATCATCTCGAATAAAATTGCAAGGATTAAAGAATTGATAATTTATGGCGAACTGAACTTGACGGAAATCGCATGGAAGATGAATTATAGCAGTGTGGCCCATTTATCCAATCAATTTAAAAAAATGACGGGGCTCACACCGACTTATTTTAAACAAATGAAAGCAAAAAAACAGACCCCGGTGGAGGAAATTGAAAAGTTAAATTAATCATCCAAGTTGCGAGCCGGATTAATGGGTGTAATAAAATTATAAAATGAAAACAACAAAACACCATAACAATATTTCTCAGGAACAATACGCCAGAAGTTTGATAGAAGCCAGTTTGGACCCTCTGGTTACTATTAGTATCAAAGGAAAAATAACTGATGTTAACGAAGCCTCGATAAAAGTTACAGGTATTTCAAGGGAAGAACTTATAAATACTGACTTTTCAAATTATTTTACGGATCCAAAAAAAGCACAGGAAGGTTACCTTCAGGTTTTTGAAAAAGGTTTTATTGCAGATTATCCATTAACCTTAAAACATAAAAACGGCAATTTAACGGATGTATCATACAATGCTTCCATTTATAAAGATAGTCAAGGAAAGGTCCTCGGCGTTTTTGCAGCAGCCCGCGATGTCACCGATCAAAAATGGGCAATTGAGTTAAGAAATGCAAATAAAGAACTCGCCTTTCAAAACGATGAGAAAGAAAAACGCGCAGCTGAATTGGTTATTGCGAACAATGAACTTTCTTTTCAAAATGAAGTGAAAGAAAAACGTGCGGCTGAATTGGTTATCGCCAATAAAGAACTTGCTTTTCAAAATAATGAGAAAGAAAAACGCGCAGCTGAATTGGTTATTGCCAATAAAGAACTTGCTTTTCAAAATAAAGAAAAAGAAAAACAGAAAATTGTAAATAAAGAACTTGAAGCGTTCAACAATATGATGAAATCAGCTTCTTTATACACACTGAGTCTTATAGAAGCCAGTCTTGATCCTTTGGTTACCATCAATTCTGAAGGAAAGATAACCGATATGAACGATGCTTTGACAAATATTACAGGACTGACACGTGAAGAAATAACAGACACTGACTTTCTGGATTATTTTACAGAACCACAAAAAGCACGTGAAGTTTATCAGGAAGTATTCGCAAAAGGATCAGTTGCCGATTCGCCACTTACGATTTGCCATAAAAATGGTAAGCTGACTGATGTACTATTCAACGGATCGGTCTATAAAGATGAAGATGGAAATGTTGACGGAGTAGTGATAGTTGCCAGGGATGTCACTGAACAAAAAAGAATTGCAACAGAACTCAAAGAGGCAATTGTTTTTGCTAAGAAGGCAACAATGATTTCTGAGGAAGCTAAGAATAAGGCAGAAAGAGCCACCCTGATTGCTGAAGATGCCGTGAAAGCAAAACAGCTATTTTTGTCAAATATGAGTCATGAAATCCGAACACCAATGAATGCTATCATCGGATTTACAAAAGTGGTTTTGAAAACCGATCTAACCGCAAAACAAAAAGAATATTTAAAAGCCATAAAATTGAGTGGCGATGCATTGATCGTGCTCATCAACGACATTCTCGATTTGGCAAAAGTCGATTCCGGGAAAATGGTATTTGAGCAAATACCTTTCCGAATGGCCCTGTCCATATCTGCCATGCTTCATTTGTTTGAAACCAAAATTCAGGAAAAAAATTTAAAACTTGTTAAAGAATACGACAAAAATATTCCTGATGTACTGGTTGGTGACCCTGTACGTTTGCACCAAATCATTTTAAACCTGGTCAGTAATGCCGTCAAGTTTACATCGAAAGGGAAAATTACCGTGAGTGTCAAATTGCTGGGAGAAGATGAAGAAAAAGTAAACATTGAATTTGCCGTTACAGATACAGGAATTGGAATTCCTGAAGCCAAAATAGAAAAGATTTTTGAAAACTTTCAGCAGGCATCCAGTGGAACATCACGTTTGTATGGAGGAACCGGATTGGGACTAGCCATCGTTAAACAATTAGTTGAACCGCAGGGTGGAAGCATTCATGTAATAAGCAAAATCAATGAAGGCTCTACATTTAGCTTTACTTTAAGTTTTTTGAAAACAAAAGCCGAAGCTGAAGCAGAAACAGAACTGGTAGAATGGGATGCGGAAATAACGAACATGAAAGTATTGGTAGTTGAAGATATTGCACTTAATCAATTACTGATGAGAACACTTTTAGATGATTTCGGGTTCGATTGTGACATTGCCGACAATGGAAAAATAGCGATCGAAAAAATGCAAACCAATTCCTACGATGTTATTTTAATGGACCTGCAGATGCCCATATTGAACGGATTTGAAGCTACCGAATACATTCGGAACAAAATGAATTCCAAAATCCCCATCATCGCACTAACAGCCGATGTAACAACTGTTGATTTGGCTAAATGCAAAGCTGTTGGTATGAATGATTATATTGCAAAACCTGTTGATGAAAGATTATTATACAGCAAAATGGTAGGATTGGTGAAAAGAACCTCCATAATAGAACCTGATGAGATAATAATAAACGATAGTTTAAATATAAAATGTACTGATCTGGATTATTTGATCCGAAGAACGAAAGCCAATCCGGTATTGATGATGGAAATGATTTCGCTCTATCTGAAACAAACCCCACCTCTGATTTTTGAAATGAAAAAAGCTTTGAAGGATAAAGATTGGAATTCATTATACTCAGCGGTACATAAAATGATTCCATCATTTTCAATCATGGGCATTAGCGCCGATTTCGAAAACATGGCAAAAAAAGTTCAGGAATATGCAAGTACGCAACAACAATCGGAGGGAATCCCGGAAATGGTAAAGCAACTTGAAAAAGTTTGTGTGCAGGCATGTGAAGAATTAGAAAAAGAATTTAATATTATTTTAAAAACACACACTAATGGGTAACAATCACAAAATCAAACTTTTTCTGGTCGATGACGATGAACTGTATCTAAAATCATTGGAAATTGATTTTCTACAGCAAGCTGATTTCGATATTAAAACTTTTGCAACCGGCGAACAATGTATAGATCATTTATTATACAATCCTGATATAATCATATTAGACTATCATTTGAACGGCATCAATAAAAAAGCGATGAACGGAATAGAAACATTGGATAAAATAAAATCTTTCAATCCGGAGATTCCTGTTGTGATGCTGTCATCTCAGGATAAAATTGAGGTAGCAATAGATTGCATGCATCACAAAGCCTCTGATTACGTAGTGAAAAGCGAAACAGCTTTCTTGCGTTTGCAAAAAACGATGACAACCATTTTCAGTTACAATAAAATGGAAAAAGCGGTGAATTGGTACATGGAGCGCATGTAACATCAGGGGTGACACCCTTCAGCGTGTCACCCCTGATGGTTTTTTAAAATTACTCAAATATCAACTTTTCAAGTTGCTTTTCATTGTGCAAAAAGTTATGGAATTCCACGAATTCTGTTTTGCCTTTAAACCACTCCAATACTTCTTCCCTGTTAATATATGTTGGTGAACTGGCAAGAATTGCTTTATAAGAACTATAACTATATTCTCTGAAATTTTCACTTGTTTTATGTTTTAAGGAGTTGTAATGAATATAAAACACCAATTGCTTAAAATATTCATCACTGGTAATTTCCAGCCTGCGAAATGGTTTTAGGAACAAATTGCCGCTTCTGCCAAACCTGTTGTTTATTCTATAAGTATATTCTTGCATTAAAAGCTTCATTTGATTTGAAAAAAAATTGTATTCAACATTTTCATTTACCCTTATCAAAAAATGAAAATGGTTGGGCATTAATGTATAGGCAAAACTTTCGCAGCATAACTTTAAATGATATTTATATCGTTGCAGAAAGTAGATATAATCATCGTGCAGGTAAAATACATTTTCGTAATTATTCCCCCGGTTGAAAATATGATAATATTTTCCGGGCTCAATTGGTGTTGTTTTATTTTTTGATGGCATAATTTTTCTAAGATCACGGGGTGATGCTCCCTTTTCGACTTTATACCAAAAGTTTGAAAATGTTCCGCTTAAGGCTAAAAATTAGTGTAGATTTTAATAAAGGAGCGTGGTTTTTGGGGTGACACCCTGAAGGGTGTCACCCCTTGGCCTTTTTGCGTCTTACAGTGTCACCTGGAAAATATTTACGGTATTTGCTTACCGGAATAGGTTTTTAAATAAATTCTTTTTTATATTTGCGCTTATTCAAATTTAATTTGAATTTCAATAAAATACTGTCTATATTTAATAGATTAATTGACTGATATTTGGCCAAATATTGAACTCATAACTTATTTTTATCAGATGTGCACCTACCACAAGATTAAGATGAAATTGATAAAACATTTCGTTTTTATAAACACACTTCTCCTATTCATTACAACTCCAATAACGAAGATTCATGCCCAGGAAGGCAAGGATTTATTTACGGTCTGTGCTGCTTGCCATACCATCGGAGGGGGTACATTAATTGGCCCTGATTTAAAAGGTGTGAATGATCGCCGTGATGAAGCCTGGCTCATTAAATTTATTCAGAATTCACAGGCACTTGTGCAGGCAGGAGACGAAGCAGCCGTAAAATTATTTGCTGAGTACAATAATATTCCCATGCCTCCAAATGATTTAACTGATGATCAGGTAAGAACATTACTTAAATATATAGAAGAATTTGATGCTACGAAGGTAGTTTCTTCGGCCATGCAAGAAAAACCAGCAGAAACAGTTTCGGAAAATATCATTGAACCTTCCTATTTAAAAAAAGCAGACGCAAGAAAATTTGGTACCATATTCATTATTGTGCTTGTCCTCTTTGTATTAGCCTTGGCTGACCTGTTTATCACAAGATTTATAAAAGCCAAATTTGTACATCTGATCGTGATTTTAATTTCGATTTTTATCATGGGTGAAATTATTGTGATTGAAGCACAAGGAATTGGCCGACAACAATATTACGAACCCATTCAGCCTATTGCATTTTCACATAAAATACATGCAGGTCAAAATAAAATTGATTGTTTATATTGCCATTCAACCGCCACAAAGAGCATGCATGCAGGAATTCCATCAACACAATTATGCATGAATTGCCATAATGTGGTCAAATCAGGCAAAATCACCGGAACAGAAGAAATCGCAAAAATTTACAAATCATTAGAAACACAAACACCCATTGAATGGATCAAAGTTCATAATGTTCCTGATCATGTTTTCTTTAGTCATGCACAACATGTTGAAGTCGGCAAAATCAGTTGTAACGAATGTCATGGACCCGTCGAAACTATGGACAGGGTGATGCAGGTAAGCGATTTAAGCATGGGTTGGTGCATCGAATGCCACAGGACAAGGGAAGTTCAGTTTACAAATAATTTTTATAAAGATTATAAGAAACTGCATGAAGAGATAAACTCGGGTAAACGAAGCCGGGTAACCGTTGATTTAGTTGGTGGTGAAGATTGCCAAAAATGTCATTATTAAAAATTACAAATCTATCATCATAAAATAATTATCAGATGAAGAAATACTGGCAAAGCCTGGAAGATTATCAAAGGATTAAAACAAATCAGGAATACGTTGAAAAACCGGAACCTGAATTTTCCATTGAAGGAATGACCGAAGAGGAAAAAAAAGGAAAAGCAACCCGTCGTGATTTTTTAAAAATGCTTGGGTTTACCGTTGGTGGAGCAGTAATTGCTGCAAGTTGCGAAACTCCTGTTCGTAAAGCCATCCCATTTTTGAACCAACCGGAAGAAATTACCCCTGGTATTGCAAATTATTATGCTTCTACATTTTATGATGGCAACGATTATTGTAGCGTTTTAGTAAAAACGAGGGAAGGTCGCCCAATCAAAATCGAGGGGAATGATTTATCACCCATTTCAAAAGGAGGAACCAGCGCAAGGGTTCAGGCTTCAATCTTAAATTTATACGATAACGCACGTTTTAAAAACCCACTAAAAGATAATCAGGAAATCGATTGGGGAACTTTAGATTCTGAAGTTTCATCACAACTAAAATTTATCAGTAAACAGGGAAGAGAAATTGTTTTATTAACCGGAACTATCATCAGTCCTTCAACCCGTAAATTAATTGAAGATTTCAAATTAGTTTATCCGGGCACAAAATGGATCACTTATGATGCAATTTCATATCAGGCAATTCGACTTGCGCATCAGAAACAGTTTGGTGCTGCAATTATCCCATCGTATGATTTTTCAAAAGCAAAACTAGTGGTTGGGTTTAATGCTGATTTTCTTGGCACATGGATTTCACCTGTTGAGTTTACCAAACAATATTCAGCTGCCCGTAAATTATTGAATGGCGAAACAAGCATGCTTCGTCACATCCAATACGAAACTACCATGACCATTACCGGTGGCATGGCTGATCATCGAACCCCGATGAAAGCCAGTGATGAAAAAGCAACCTTATTGAATCTTTATAATGAGATTGCAAGATTGCTTGGAAAGACTCAATTTTCAATTTCAAAACCAGTTGTTGAGGTTCACAAGCTGGCAGTGGAGCTCATAGAAAAGATAGGTGATTCTATGGTTTTGTGTGGAAGCAATGATGAAGAATCTCAATTGATTGTAAATGCCATCAATTATTTACTTGGCAATTATGGAAAAACCATCGATCTTGTTCATAACATTCAATTCAAACAGGGAAATGATATTGAATTTGCTGAATTAATCGAAAGGATGAACGACGGGAATGTAGGTGCCATCATTCATTACAACGCAAATCCGGTTTACAATTACCCTAATGCCCAAAAATACGTGGATGGGTTAAATAAAGTAGATTTAAAGATTTCATTTGCCGAATCTCCCGATGAAACCAGCACTGTTTGCGATTATTTAGCTCCCGATCATAATTACCTTGAATCGTGGAACGATGCAGAACCCAAACTGGGCTTTTACAGCATGACGCAACCCTCAATTCGCAATATTTTTGAAACCCGTCAGGCGCAGGACAGTTTACTAAAGTGGATTGGCAATGATCAAAACTATCAAAGCTATATTGAAAAATTTTGGGAAGAGCATTTATTTGCAAAACAATCTAAGTTCGGAACTTTCAAAGCATTCTGGAACCAATCGGTACATGACGGAGTTTTTATTTCCGAAGAAAAACAAAATTCAAACTTTGCATATCAGGAAGCTGAACTTAAAATTACTGAGCCTGAGAAGGATAACTCAAAATATGAATTATTCCTTTATGAAAAAGCAGGAATAGGAAGCGGAAATTTTGCCAACAATCCATGGCTTCAAGAGCTACCCGATCCTATTAACATGTCAACCTGGGATAATTACTTATGTGTTTCTACCCCTTTGGCAGAAGAATTTGGTTTTAAAACTGAAGATGTTGCACTTATTAATGGCAATTTTGAAATGCCTGTGCTCGTACAACCGGGACTTGAGAAAAACAGTGTTGCCATTGCTCTAGGTTACGGAAGAACCAACGCTGGTAAAGTTGGAGATAATTTAGGCACCAATATTTATCCATTTATGACCCTTACAAATGGGTTAAAGAAATTAAGCGGTTCATCTGTAAGTATTGAAAAGGTTGATGGTAAAACTTATCCCTTGGCACTGACGCAAACGCATCACACCATGGAAGGACGTAGTTTAGTGCGCGAAACGACCCTGGAAAAATATTTGAAAGATCCTGCATCAGGAAATGAAAGACATGCCGAGGATGCAAAGAAAAACACGACTCTTTACACCAAACCGGAATTTACCGGATTCCATTGGGGCATGGCAATTGACCAGAGTTCATGTATTGGTTGCGGGAATTGCGTGATCAGTTGTCAGGCTGAAAATAACGTGGCGGTAATCGGTAAACAAGAAGTTCGTAATCGCCGGATCATGCATTGGATCAGGATTGACCGTTACTATTCGGAAGAATCGGAAAATCCGGAAGTATTCCACCAGCCCGTAATGTGCCAGCATTGCGATAATGCACCTTGCGAAAACGTTTGTCCTGTCGCGGCCACTCCACACAGCAGTGAAGGATTAAACCAAATGGCCTATAACCGATGTATTGGAACACGTTATTGTATGAATAATTGTCCATATAGGGTGCGTAGATTTAACTGGTTCGAATATGCCAACAATAAAGATTTTGATTACAACATGAACAATGACGTTGGCAAATTGGTTTTGAACCCTGATGTGGTTGTTCGCTCACGCGGAGTTGTAGAAAAGTGCTCCTTATGTGTTCAGCGAATTCAGGAAAAAAAATTACTGGCAAAAAGCGAAAACAGGCAATTACTGGATGGTGAAATAAAAACTGCTTGTCAGTCGAGTTGCCCTGCAGACGCAATTACTTTTGGTAATTTATTGGACCCGAACAGTGAGATTTCAAAGATATATGAAAATCCAAGAAATTATCATTTATTGGAAGAAATCCATACTTTACCTTCAACCAGTTATTTGACAAAAATCAGAAATAAAAAAAGCTAAACCAAGCCTTTAGAAATGTATAAAAAAGAAGTCAGAGGAATATTAATTGAGGGGAATAAAAATTATGGGCAAATCACCCGTGATATTACTGGACCCCTTTATGCACAAACCCCACTATGGTGGTATATTGCCATTTCAATTTCAAGCATCGCCATTTTGATTGGGGCCTTGGCAATTTACAGGACCATTTCAACAGGAATTGGCACCTGGGGTGTAAATAATAATGTTGCATGGGGATGGGCCATCATCAACTTTGTATGGTGGGTAGGGATTGGTCATGCCGGAACCGCTTTTTCAATTTTCCTTCTTATTTTACGCCAAAAGTGGCGTACATCAATCAATCGCGCTGCTGAAGCAATGACTGTTGTAGCTGTAATCTGTGCTGGTCTTTTCCCGATGTTGCACATGGGTAGGATTTGGAATGCTTTTTTCATATTTCCTTATTGGAACACAAGAGGTCCGCTGTGGGATAATTTTAATTCTCCCCTATTTTGGGATGTTGTCGCCATTAGTACTTATTTCATGGCATCGGCTGTGTTCTGGTTTATTGGAATGATCCCGGATTTTGCGACCATCCGTGATAATACGACCTCAAAAATTAAAAAAAGGGTTTATGGATTTTTAAGTTTTGGTTGGATCGGCAATGCAAGGGGATGGTTGCGTTTTGAAACAGCCTCACTTTTATTGGGAGGATTAGCTGCGCCATTAGTAATAGCTGTTCATTCGGTAGTTTCAATGGACTTTGCAACATCAGTAATGCCGGGTTGGCATACCACCATTTTCCCGCCTTACTTTGTTGTTGGGGCTATCTTCTCAGGATTCGGAATGGTTTTAACATTGATGATTATTGTCAGAAAAGTTTTTAAATTCCAGGATTATATCACCCAATCACATTTCGATGCCATTGCCCGGATCCTGACATTCATCAGCTTGATCATGGCTACGGCCTACACTACTGAACTTTTTATAGCCTGGTACGGTGGCAACGAATATGAAATGTTCACATTCATGAAAAACAGGGTTACGGGTGAATACACCATAGCCTTTTGGACCATGATTACTTGTAATGCAATTATTCCACAACTTTTTTGGTTCAAAAAAATCCGAAAAAATATTACCATTGTTTTCATCATGTCGATTTTTATCAATATCGGAATGTGGTTCGAACGATACGTAATTGTGGTGACCTCCTTATCAAAAGATTTTCTCCCATCAAGCTGGGCAACTTATTCACCAACTTATGTTGAGATTGGAATTTTTATTGGTACGCTTGGAATTTTCATTACAGGAGTATTATTATTCTTCAGATATATACCCATGATTGCAATAAGTGAAGTAAAAGGAATTTTGAAAAAAACCAGTAATTAAACAGCTATGTTAGAAACAAATATTATTGGAGTTTATGAAGATGAGGATGTTTTGCTCAAAGCCATTCATCAAATTCAGGATAAAGGAATAAAAATAAAGGACGTTTACTCCCCTTTCCCGATTCACGGAGTATTTGAAGCTTTAAAACTCAAGACAAGAATGCCATTGGCCACTTTTATTTATGGGGTTTTCGGAACCATAATCATCTTTGGTTTCCTTTATTGGACTTCAGTTGTAAGTTACCCTTTGAAATTTGGGGGCAAACCATTGAATTCGCTTTCATTCATCATCATCATTTTTGTAGCTACCATATTTGTAGCCTCATTCTTAACTTTTATGACTTTTTTCATTCGTGAAAAACTTGGACCGGGCAAAACCGTGGATGTGATAGATCCACGATCGACCGATGATAAATTTCTCATCGTGATTGAGAAAGAAATAAACATGACCGCAGAAGAAATTGATTTGATAAGAAAATCATTAAAAGAAAGTGGAGCATCGGAAATCAATGAATCAATAAAGGAAATCAAAGAAAAAAAATAATCTGAAATATTCACATAATGAACAAAGTGAAATATCAAATACTTAAAAGCACATTTTTCATCCTCCTTTTAATGGTTGGATTGAGTTCATGTAACCATGATAAAACAAAACCGGGATATGCTTATATGCCGGATATGTACTATTCTGAGGCTTACAATGCGAATTCTCCCAATCCCGTATTTAAAAACAATATGACGAACCAATTACCTGCACTCGGAACTATTGCTCGTGGACAAATGCCTTACCCCTATCAGGCAAAAAATTATTTTGATCAAATTGCTGCGGGCAATGAACTCATGAACCCTGTTGAAATAAATTTACAGACTTTGGCGGAAGGTAAAGTGCAATTTGATATTTACTGCATGAGCTGCCATGGTGAACAAGGTGACGGAAATGGTTATTTATATACCAGCAAATTATACCCTATGAAACCTACCTCTCTTATCGAATCATATGTCCAAAGTAAAAAGGACGGTGAAATTTTCCACGTCATCACAGTAGGTTCCCTATCTGGTCTAATGGGAGCGCATGCGAGTCAAATTAATGCCGAAGACAGATGGAAAATCATCAATTACATACGAAACGATCTGGCTAAAAAATAATTGAACAAGATAATCTTAACCCAATGGATAAAGAATTAACAATCTCATCAAAATTTAAAAATGCTGCTTTTGCATTGATTGGAATTGGCATCATCGCGTTCATCTATGGATTTATCAAACATCCTGAAAGGGCCTGGGCAAATTTATTGATCAACAATTATTATTTTTTAGCCTTGACGATTGGTGCTACTTTTTTTATGGTCCTGCAATACATTACACAAAGCGGTTGGTCCTCGGGTTTTGTTAGAATTCCTCAAGCCATTGCCAATTTTTTCCCGGTACTGCTTTTATTAATGATCCCCTTGTTATTTGGGTTACATCACCTTTATCATTGGAGCCATGCAGAAGAAGTTGCTCAGGATGCGATCCTACAGCACAAATCACCATATCTGAATGTTCCCTTTTTCATCATCAGGTTTTTTATTTATTTCGCAGTTTGGATTGGTTTGACCCAATTGCTGCGAAGACTTTCACATAAAGAAGATATTGAGGGTGGGCTTAAATATTTTGAGAAAAGCGAATTTTATTCAAAGGTTTACATTTTTTCTTTGGCGTTAACATTTTCTCTGGCTTCCTTTGATTGGATCATGTCGATAGATGCCCATTGGTTCAGTACTATTTTCGCTATCCGAAATTTTGCAATGGGCTTTTATCATGCAGTAGTTTTGATTACAATTATCGTCATTTTATTAAATAAATTGGGTCACTTTCCTTTCTTCAATAAATATCACCTACAGGATTTAACAAAGTATATATTTATCCTGAGCATTATTTGGGCTTATACCTGGTTCTGTCAATATATTTTAATATGGTATGCCAATATTCCTGAAGAAACAGTATATTATGTGCCGCGAACAATGGGTGAATTCAAACCTTTATTTTATACTGAACTGATCGTAAACTGGTTATTCCCATTTTTAGCTTTAATGTCGAACAAAGTTACGGCCAATAAAAATGCGGTTTTGGTTGTTGCAATTGTTTTAATGCTTGGTCAATGGGTGGATGTGTATATGCAGGTTACCGTAGGTACCCTTCACCACTTAAATATTGGGTTTATCGAAATTGGCAGTTTCTTAGGTTTCATTGGAATATTTGGATTGGTTTTAGCTTATTCTCTTAAAAAACATCCATTGGTAGCAAAGAATCATCCATATTTGGAAGAATCACTTGAACATCATAATTGAAAAGACTGTTAAATCTTCATCTAAAAGATGATTTTTATCATCCGAAGCTTGATCTATTTTTTATTAATTTTGCCATTTACTAAAAGCTACTTATTAAACTATCTATACTCATGAGAAAATTTTTTGACTTTCTATTTTCGATGCAATTTGCAGGCACCCTAATGTTGGTTTTTGCTGGAGTTATCGGAGCAGCAACATTTGTGGAAAACGATTTAGGAACACTTGCCGCAAAAATTATTGTGTACGATTCGCTCTGGTTTGAGGGTTTATTGCTACTTATGTCAATCAGTATGTTTGGCAGTATCTATAAATACAAGCTCTATCAACGAAAAAAACATACCGTTTTAATTTTTCATATTTCGTTTATCATTATACTCATCGGATCGGCCATTACACGGTATGTTGGAGAAGAAGGGAATATGAGAATTCGTGAAGGTGAAGCTTCAAATCAAATTATTTCGCAACAATCCTATATTCAAGTATCCGTAAATAATGGAGTAAATCGATATAACTACAGCGACAAGAAATTATTTAATCCTTACAAAAACAGTAGTTATGATAAAACACTTCATTTTAATAATGAAAGCAGCCATATCTCAATGGTAAGGTTTGTTCCGAATGCCGCAGAAACCATTATTGATGATCCAACCGGGAAACCAATTATTTCGGTTGTTACTATGGGTAGAAATGGCCAAGAAGCAAGATTTATCAGAAAAGGGGAGTCTGTTCTCATAGGAAATGTTTATTTCTCTTTCGAAACCGGAAATATTAATCCAACTCATGTACAAATCATTCAGAATGCTGATGGATATTTTTTCATTTCACCGTTTGAGGCAAGTTATACGGAAATGACCAATCAATCAAAAATCGTTTTGGAAGCAAATGCTATGCAGCAGTTTGAACCGATGAAATTGTATTCGTTTGGTGGAACAAGTTTAGTCATTCAAAAAATATATGAACGCGCCAGTGCAAGATTGGTTGCCGGACCGGCCAGTAAGGATGCGAATTATAATGATGCGGTTATTTTTAATATTTCGTATCATGATAAAAATGAACAAGTCACTGTTTTTGGTGGTCAGGGAGCAATGGGAGAAACAAGCTCTGTTAAAATTGACGGGATTGAATTCACGATGAGTTATGGTTCAAAAATTATTGATGTTCCGTTTTCACTGTACCTGCGTGATTTTCAGTTGGATCGTTATCCAGGCTCTATGAGTCCATCTTCATTTGCCAGCGAAGTGACTTTGATTGATAAGAGAAATAATATCGAAGAACCACGAAGGATTTTTATGAATAATGTACTGAATTATGATGGTTATCGCTTTTTCCAATCGTCTTATGATCAGGATGAGAAGGGTACAATTCTATCGGTGAACCATGATCGTTGGGGAACATTTGTAACTTATATTGGTTACTTCATCATGGCATTAGGGATGATTTTGAATTTTTTCCATAAAGACAGCAGATTTAGGCACCTGATGAGGTTATCAGCAAATACTAAAAAGGCCGGCATTGTTTTACTGCTGATTACTGTTGGTATTCTGAATACTAATAATGTTCAGGCTCAATACACGAACATTGATCCGACTAACTACATCAATGCATCTCATGCAAAAAGCTTCGGGCAACTCATGGTTCTGGATCAAAAAGGGAGGATTGAACCAATCAACACCCTTTCTTCAGAAATAGTCAGGAAAGTAACTAAAAAAGGAACGTTCCTCGGATTGAGTTCAGATCAGGTATTTTTAGGAATGCTTGCCGATCCTGGCAGTTGGCAATCAGTACCAATGATCAAAGTTACTGACAGTGAATTGAAAAGAATGTTAGGTGTAAGAGGAAGTCTTGCGTCATTTAATGATTTCATCGATTTTAATAAAGGGGGATCTTATAAACTTTCGGGCTATGTTGATGCAGCCTATAAAAAGAAACCGGCAGGCAGAACAGGTTTTGATAAGGAAATTATCAAGGTTGATGAAAGGGTGAACATCTGTTATATGGTTTATTTAGGAGATTTTATGAATATTTTCCCACTTAAAGATGACAAAAATAACGGATGGTATGCTGTCAGCGATTCGCTAAAATTTGCACCGGAAGATAGGGCTTTTGTGAAAAATGTGCTTCCAATGTATTATGGAGCGGTGCTAAAAGGTATTCAATCGGGAAACTGGAATGAAGCTTCGCAAAGTTTAACTTATATAAAAACTTTTCAGGAAACATTTGGAAGTCAGATTTTGCCTTCAAAAACCAAAACCAACATAGAAATTACTTATAATAAATTGAATATTTTCAAACGCCTGTTCCCATTATACAGCTTGGTTGGATTTGTCATGCTGATTCTATTATTTGCGGGTGTTTTAAATCCCAGATATAAATTTGAAAAAATTATTAAGATTGGAATCGTTTTGATCATTCTTTTCTTCGCTTTTCAAACCATTGGATTAGTGGCCAGATGGTATATCTCAGGTCATGCTCCGATGAGCAACGGTTACGAATCCATGATTTATATTTCATGGGCCACCGTTTTTGCCGGATTATTTTTTATTAAAAAATCTAAAATTACGGTCGCAACGACCGCTATTCTGGCTTCCTTAACTTTAATGGTTGCCAATATGAGTTGGATGGATCCGGAAATTACAAATCTGGTTCCTGTTTTGAAATCATACTGGCTTTTAATTCACGTTGCTATTATAACAGCAAGTTATAGTTTCCTGGCCATAGGTGCTTTACTTGGGTTTTTAAATCTTGTGATGATGATTCTTAAAAATCCAAAAAACAAAGATCGGATCAATGCCACAATAAAAGAACTGACCAATATCAATGAAATGAACCTGATCATCGGAGGATTCTTACTTACCATTGGAACTTTTCTTGGTGCCGTATGGGCAAACGAATCGTGGGGAAGATATTGGGGCTGGGATCCAAAAGAAACCTGGGCCTTGGTGACTGTAGTGGTTTATGCATTTATAGTTCATATGCGTTTAACTCCGGGTTTAAAAGGAACTTATGCTTTTAATTTTGGAGCATTGATTAGTTTTAGTTCTGTACTTATGACTTATTTTGGTGTAAATTATTACCTGTCCGGTATGCACTCTTATGCTAAAGGCGATCCTGTTCCGGTTCCTGTATTTGTTTATTATACCATTGCAGTCATATTTGCTGTTTCAATCTGGGCCTATATCAAGGAAAATAAACAAAACGTTAAAATAAAATCTGAATAATTTTAAATCAAATTCCTTGTAGTCTCCCCTGAATAAGGGACCTGCCTTGCCGCTGACAGGGATGTCAGTCGAATGACTGACAGAGGGGTAAAATAATAAAAATCTCATTTAAAACCGAAGCCTAATTCAGACTTCGGTTTTTTTATGTTGATTAATTTTATTTTTATTAGGTCTAAATTATAATAGTGTAATTTTTATACTATTTTTGTAACGGATTTATCTACTTGAAAATAAAGAATACTAAACCTGAAATAATGAAAATAGCTGAAAATAAAGTAGCTGTACTAGCATATACCATGACCACTGACGGTGGTCGAAAAATTATTGAACTCATCAGAAGTGAACATCCACGCGCTTTTATTTTTGGAGCGGGTGTATTGCTCGAAGGTTTCGAAAATGCAATGATGGGGCTAATAGCCGGCGAATCATTTGACTTTAAACTGGAGCCTGAGCAGGCATATGGACCACGTGACGTTTATGCGGTAATCGACATTCCAAAAGATACTTTTGAAGTGAATGGTGTAATTGACGAAAGTGTGCTCGTGATTGGAAACGAAATTCCAATGGCCGACAATCACGGTAACAGGCATGTTGGAGTTGTTGTCGATACCAATGCAGAAAATATTATCATGGATTTTAATCATCCTTTAGCAGGTAAAATACTCCATTTTAAAGGTGAAGTAATTGAAGTCAGGGAAGCTAATCAGGAGGAACTTGATTCATTAAATCATAGCTGTGGCTGCGGAAGCAGTTGTGGATGTGGAAGCGGTGAAAAGAAGAATAATTCAGGAGGTGGATGTGGTTGTGGAACTCACGAACATGAACACGCACATGCCGAAGACAATAGTTGTCCTACTTGTGGAAACGCTCCGGAAGATCAGGGAAAAGGGATTGGAAGTTGCCGTTGTAGTTAATGCAACCTTTTTTCAAAAACTCAAACCGAAATTTATAGCTAACTTTGAATCTAATTCAAATCAGGCAGTAAATTGGCTAAATCAGAGAATTTCACATGTTTCCATTGCGGAGATGATTGCGGATCGCATCCCATCATATACGAGGATAAACCCTTCTGTTGTAATGGGTGTAAATCAGTATATGAAATCTTGAAGGATAGCGATGCCTGTGAGTATTATGCTATCGAAGATAAACCAGGGACCAAAAATATAAATCCTGAATTGGGCAATAAATTTGCTTACCTCGACTTGGATGATATCAAAAAAGAATTACTCGATTTTTCAGATTCGGGAGTAAGTAAAGTCACTTTTTTCATCCCCTCAATTCATTGCAGTTCCTGTATCTGGTTACTCGAAAATCTGAATCGCTTGAATGCCGGAGTGATATTATCTTCGGTCAATTTTGTTAAGAAAGAAGCTCGAATCACATTCCGTGATACGGTAATTAGCCTTCGTCAACTTGTCGAATTAATGGCCTCGATAAATTATGAGCCCAGAATTACACTGAATGATCTTCAGAAAAAAAACGAAAAAACAGCGGACAGGAAAATATACTACAAACTTGGTGTCGCCGGTTTTGCCTTTGGGAATATTATGTTGCTCAGTTTTCCGGAGTACGTAAATTTTAACGATACGCTTGAGCAATCATATCGTAATTCATTCGCCTGGTTAATGCTCATTCTTTCTTTGCCGGTGGTATTTTACGCTGCCACCGATTATTATGTATCCTCTTTTAAAAGTCTTAAAAAGAAGATTATCAATATTGATATTCCAATCGCTTTGGGAATTTCTGTTTTATTTCTGCGCAGTGCTTATGAAATAATTTTTCAACTTGATGTCGGATATCTTGACTCTCTTTCGGGTCTGGTGTTTTTTCTGCTTATCGGAAAATGGTATCAGAATAAAACTTATCAGGCCTTATCTTTTGAGAGAAATTATAAATCATATTTCCCTGTCGCTGTTACAGTTATTGATAAGAATGAACAGGAGAGAGCCGTTCCGTTAAAAGAACTCAAAATCGGTCAACGATTGATCGTCCGAAACCGTGAAATCATTCCGGCCGATTCCATTTTACTAAAAGGCAAAGCCAATATCGATTACAGCTTTGTAAGCGGAGAATCAAATCCCGTTTCGAAAAGTTTAAAAAGTTTGATTTATGCAGGTGGACGACAGGTCGGAGAAGCCATTGAATTAATGGTCGAAAAAGAAATATCGCAAAGCTACCTGACTGAATTATGGAATCAGGAAATCGGCCTTGAAAAGGAAGGATCGAAACTAAATTCTATCATAGATAATGTCAGTCGTTACTTCACTCTGGCCATCATTTTGATCGCCCTCATGAGTGGGATTTACTGGCTCATTATTGATCAAAATATTGCAATGAACGCTTTTACTTCTGTATTGATTGTGGCATGTCCCTGTGCATTGGCGCTCACGTTGCCTTTTGCCTTCGGAAGTACCATGCGCATCTTCGGTCGTGCAGGTTTTTATCTCAAAAAAACGGATATTGTTGAACAACTTACGCGTATTGACACCATCGTTTTTGATAAGACCGGGACCTTAACCCGGAATGATGAATTTATGGTTAATGCTGATCAGTTAGAGCTTAAAGATAACGAATATTCACTTGTTAAATCTGCCGTTCGTCAATCCTCGCATCCAATGAGTTTGGCTATTTACAAAAGTCTAAGCCATCCGCTTTTAGAAGAAATTATAAGTTTTGATGAAATTCCTTCCGAAGGAATCAGTGCCATAATTAATCACCAGGAAATTAAGATTGGTTCAGAAAAATTTGTAACGGGAAAAACCAAAAATCAATCGACTTATTCTAGCAGGGTTTATGTATCGATTGATGGAATCCAGAAAGGATTCTTTCAAATAAACAATAAATACAGGAATGGCCTTGAAGAAGTGATCCGGCAACTAAAACCCAATCATCAATTGCACCTGCTTTCGGGCGATAACGATGCAGAAAGAGAAAAATTGCTGCATCTTTTTGAAGACGAAAACAGTATGCATTTTAACCAATCCCCAACTGACAAGCTCAACTATGTAAAACTTCTCAAATCCAAAGGAAAACATATTTTGATGATCGGGGATGGATTAAATGATGCCGGTGCATTGAATGAAAGTCATGTGGGCATTTCTATTGCCGATAATATTTATCACTTCTCCCCTGCCTGTGATGCCATTTTGGAAGCAAATAAATTTTCTGAATTATTCAAATTTATTGCATTTTCAAAAACCGCCATGAATATAATCAAATGGAGTTTTTTAATTTCCTTTCTCTACAATATTTTTGGGATTTCCTTTGCAGCTGAGGGTTTATTAACTCCTATTCTTTCTGCCATCTTAATGCCTCTTAGCTCTGTGACCGTAGTTGCTTTCATAACACTGAGAATAAGAACCCTCGCCGGATCAAGAAAAATTATATTCGACTAAAATTTCGCACACCTCAATAACGCTGAATTATCTAATCAAATTTATGGCTTGATTTAATTATTGATTATCTTTATGATTGTGAGATGTAAAAAAGCAATTAAGTGCACTATTCCAATCACTTCCAAACAATTCTTATCTGGAATAACTCTAAATTATTATTTTGGTAAACATTTACTTGATTACTTTTTTGATATCGTTAAAAAGCTTGATATTTTTGTTTAATAAGATGAGTGCATTATTTGTATTAATTGGTTTCAGTCTGTTGGTAGCCGCAGGATTTTTAATCGCGTTTATATGGTCGGTTAAAAGTGGCCAATACGAAGATGATTATACCCCATCCATTCGAATTTTATTTGACGACAAGCCTAAAAAACAAGAAGAGCCAGTGGAAGAAACAAAAGAAACACCCGATCATAAAACTAAAAATACAGAACATGGAAATTGAAAAATTCTATTACGACAACCGGATTGTAAAGTATTTTGCTTATGCCACCATCTTGTGGGGTATTATCGGAATGCTTGTAGGATTATTGGCAGCATTGCAAATGGTATGGCCGGCCCTCTCATTTGATCTTGCTTACACCACTTTCGGAAGGATCAGACCCGTGCATACCAACGCGGTAATATTTGCATTTGTAGGCAATGGAATTTTTATGGGGATTTATTATTCCCTTCAGCGCCTTACCAAAGCGCGGATGTATAGTGATATGCTTAGTTACATTCACTTCTGGGGATGGCAACTTATTATACTAGCAGCAGCAACTACACTGGTTTTAGGGTTCACAACAAGTAAGGAATATGCTGAATTGGAATGGCCCTTGGATATAGCCATCGCAATTATCTGGGTTGTTTTTGGTTGGAACATGATGGGTACCATTATCAAGAGAAGAACGGGACATATTTATGTTGCCATTTGGTTTTACATTGCCACTTTTGTTACAGTGGCGGTCCTGCATATTGTTAACTCTTTTGCAATTCCTGTTACTTTTTGGAAAAGCTATTCATTGTATGCCGGGGTTCAGGATGCGCTCGTACAATGGTGGTACGGACATAATGCAGTTGCGTTTTTCCTGACAACCCCATATTTGGGGTTGATGTATTATTTTTTACCAAAGGCTGCCAATCGCCCCATTTATTCTTATAAACTTTCAATTATCCATTTCTGGGCCTTGATTTTCTTATATATCTGGGCCGGCCCACATCACCTTTTATATTCATCCTTGCCAGATTGGACGCAAGCACTTGGGGTTGTTTTTTCAATTATGCTGATCGCACCATCGTGGGGCGGAATGCTCAATGGCTTACTTACATTGCGCGGTGCCTGGGATCGTGTTCGTGAAGACCCAATATTGAAATTTTTGGTAGTTGCCGTAACAGCTTACGGTTTATCAACTTTTGAAGGTCCTATGATGTCGTTAAAATCCGTAAACGCTATTACACACTTTACCGACTGGACCATCGCACATGTTCATATTGCTGCCTTAGGCTGGAATGGATTTATGACTTTCGGGATTATTTACTGGCTGATCCCACGCATTTTCGACACGAAACTCTACTCGAAAAAATTGGCCAATACTCACTTCTGGCTTGGCACATTAGGGATTTTATTTTATGCCATTCCACTATATTGGGGTGCAGTAACACAAGCTTTAATGTGGAAAGAATTTACAGCTGATGGGTTCCTGAAATATCCTAATTTCCTTGAAACGGTAACCCAAATTATACCAATGTACCATGCCCGAATTTTGGGAGGTACCCTATATATTTCAGGAGCTTTTCTCTTTGTATATAACATATTTAGGACTGTAAATTCGGGGAATTTTGTTAAAGAGGAAGCTGCTGAAGCTCCCGCTCGTGAAAAGATAGGCCTCAGACGCCAGCAAGGTGAAGGTTTTCATCGATGGTTGGAAAGAAGACCAATTCAATTTATGCTTCTGGCTTTATTGGCAATTCTGATTGGTGGCGTTATTGAAGTGGTACCAACTTATTTAATTAAGTCCAATATCCCAACCATTTCAAGTGTACAGCCTTATACTCCGCTTGAATTAGAAGGACGTGATATTTATGTTCGCGAGGGTTGTTATACCTGCCATTCACAAATGGTTCGACCGTTTAGGTCGGAAACAGAGCGTTATGGCGAATACTCCAAGGCTGGTGAATTTGTTTATGATCGCCCATTTCAATGGGGCTCGAAACGAACAGGACCTGATTTGGCTCGCGAAGGTGTGGTTACCGGTAAAATGTATAAACCTGCATCATGGCATTATAACCACATGAAAGATCCACAGCTTGTGAGTCCACAATCGATCATGCCCGCATATCCATGGCTCCTGACAAATGATTTGGATTTATCGGTCATCGATAAAAAGATAAGAGTAATGCAAAAACTTGGGGTACCTTATACTGAAGGGTATGCCGACATTGCAAAAGACGAACTTTTAAAACAGGCCGATGCGATTGTCGAAAATCTAAGAAACGGTGGAGTTGAAACTCAAAACAACAAAGAAATCATTGCTTTGATAGCTTACCTTCATCGTTTAGGAACAGATATCAGTAAAAAATAAGAATTATGAAAATCGTAAGTCATTATTTACAATCAATTGATGGAATCGCAATTTATCCGATTATCACCTTGATCATTTTCTTAAGTATGTTTATTACTATTACTATTTGGGCATTAAAAATCAGCAAAGAAGATATTCAGGATATGAATCAAATTCCTTTTGATGATGGCATGATTAGGGATGGGAATGAAGATGCTCATTAGAAAATTTGCTAAGGATACATATTTGACTATTGTATTGAATGAATAAGAAGAAAAACAACGAATAAAACCTTTCTTGTGTCCCTGCCTGCTGCATGCAGGTTGATACTTGAATTTTTTATCTAAAATTTTAACAGATGACAACCAATAATGAACACGAACTCGAAAAAGATGAACTAACCGGTGATGAACTTTTATCAGGTCACGATTATGATGGCATCCAAGAGTTGAACAACCCAATGCCAAAATGGTGGCTTTGGCTTTTTTATCTAACCATTGTATTTGCGGCCATTTACTATGTTCGTTACGAGGTGATGTACACCGGTATTTCGCAGGCGGAAGAATATGAAAACGAAATGAGTGAAGCAGCAAGAATCATGGATAGCCGAAGAACTAAGGTACTCGATGAAACCAACGTAGAAGTGCTGACCGATGAAGCCGGTTTAGCAGAAGGGAAAGTTATTTACGACAAACTATGTTTGGTGTGCCATCTCTCAAATGGTGAAGGTTTGGTTGGCCCAAATCTAACAGACGAATATTGGATACATGGTGGGAGCATTGGGGATATTTTTAAAATCATTAAAATTGGAAACCCATCTATGGGAATGATTTCATGGAAAGATCAATTAACACCGGTTCAAATCCAGCAAGTTGCTAGTTTTATCTATAATCTTGAAGGAACAAATCCTCCAAATCAAAAAGCAGCACAAGGCGAAAAATATGTACGTTAATCAAATTGGTCATGGTACAATTTAAACGCGATAAACCAGATGAACCCTCCTTTAGGGACCACCTCGCAACCATCGACAATAAAGGAAAACGGCTGTGGGTTTATGCAAAAAACCCAAAGGGAAAACTTACCAGTTACCGTACGATTGTTGAGGTGGTTTTATTAATATTCTTATTTGCAGGACCATTTTTAAAGATTAATGGAAATCCTGTTCTCTTACTAAATTTTATTGAACGGAAAATTATCATTTTAGGGATGCAATTTTGGCCCCAGGACTTTCATCTCTTTTTTCTGGCTATGCTTTCTCTTTTTGTTTTCATTATATTATTTACAACCACTTATGGTAGGGTTTGGTGCGGATGGACCTGTCCGCAAACTATTTTTATGGAATTTGTGTTTCGAAAAATAGAATACCTGATTGAAGGGAATACAAGAAATCAGAAAATATTAAGTGAACAGGCTTGGGGTTTTAATAGAATTTGGAGGAAAACTACAAAACATTTAATTTTTTACCTGATTTCATTTATAATTGGAAATACTTTTTTGGCCTATATTATTGGCATCGAGAATTTAAAATTAATCATACTCGGAAATCCTTTGGAGCACCTGAATGGACTGGCAGCTATGCTAATATTCTCAGGGGTTTTTTATTTCATTTTTGCGCATTTCCGCGAACAAGTCTGTACAGTTGTTTGTCCTTACGGCAGACTTCAAGGTGTATTGCTCGATAAAAATTCAATTGTAGTAGCCTATGATTATAAGCGGGGCGAACCCAAAGGTACCTTTTTCAAAGGAGAAGATCGCAAGAAGAATGACAAGGGCGATTGCATTAATTGTAAGCAATGTGTTCAGGTTTGCCCAACCGGAATCGACATCAGAAATGGGACCCAATTGGAGTGTATCAACTGCACGGCCTGCATTGATGCATGCAATAGCATGATGGATGCAGTAGAACAACCACGTGGCTTGATCCGATATGCTTCGGAAAAAATGATTGCCGAATCACAGAAATGGAAGCCAAATGCGCGTTCAATCGCATATTCTGCAGTCTTGGTGATCCTTTTGGCACTGATTGTATATTTGTTCAATACACGTACAAGTGTTGAAACGATTATTTTACGTGCCCCGGGTATGCTGTATCAGGAACAACCCGATGGCAGGATCAGTAATCTTTATAATATTAAAATGGTCAACAAAACCAATGTTGATGTGCCCATCGAAATTAGGTTATTGTCGCACAACGGAGAAATTACAATGATTGGGGATTTTACAAAAGTAAAAGCGCAAACTATTGGAGAATCTGTTTTTTTCATCAATTTCAAAAGCAATGAAATTGATAATCAGGAAACAGATATTGAGATTGGAATATTTGGCAATGGCCAAATGATCGAGCAAATAAAAACAACCTTTATCGGACCAAACAAATAAAAACATGCAAAAAAGGTTTAATTGGGGAACAGGGATTTTTATATTTTTAGTACTATTTTTTATTGCCATTTTTTCGTTTGTATATTTTGCATTCATGCAAAATAATGATCTGGTTGAAGATGATTATTATCCAAAAGAACTGACTTACGAAAAACAAATTGAAAAGCGCAAAAATTTACAAAAACTGGGCGAGGAAATTCGCTTGATTCAAAACAACAAAGAATTATGGTTTAGTTTTCCTTCAAGTCAAAAACAGAATGATATTGAAGGAGAAATATATATTTACCGGCCATCTGATGCGCGTTCGGACATGACATTCAAAATAATTCTCGACTCACTTAACTCACAAACCATTAAAGCTGACAAATTACTTAAGGGCAAGTATATTGTAAAAGTTGACTGGACCTATCAAAGCGAATCATTTTATCAGGAATTAACAATAATCTTATGATATGGAATTATTAGCAGCATTAACTTTAGGTTTGATAGGGAGTTTTCATTGTATCGGAATGTGCGGCCCCATAGCCATTGCCCTTCCCTTGACACATTCAAATTGGATATCTAAAATTTTAGGTGCATTTATTTATAATATCGGCCGGGCATTTACCTATGGCTTGATGGGGGTTTTCTTTGGTTTACTTGGCAAAGGATTTAAATTGGCAGGATTACAGCAATGGGTATCAATCGTAATGGGAGCCATCATGATCATCTCGGTCCTATTCCCAGTAGTTCTCAGAAACAGGGCACAATTGGATGGACTGATAAACAAATTAGTGAGCGGATTGAAAAAGGCATTCAGTGATCTTTTTAAAAACCATTCTTATAATTCGCTCTTTTTAATAGGATTATTGAACGGATTTCTTCCTTGTGGTCTGGTTTATATGGCCATAGCAGGTGCAGTTGCGACCGGCGAGGTATTAAATGGGGCTATGTACATGGTTATCTTCGGGTTAGGAACCCTTCCGGTGATGTTAAGTGTTTCATTAATTGGGAATATAATCAGTACACGCTTCAGAAACAGAATAAGAAAATTTATCCCGGTATTTATTGTGATCATTGGAATATTATTTATTCTTAGGGGAATGAACCTGGGCATAAAATACATCAGCCCAAAACTTAACAAGACAAATAATACCGAAATGAAAATGATGCATTAGTCAAAATACTTTATATTAATTTTACATTATAATTCAAACATAAAACATAAACAGATGAAAACTAAAAATATCATAATCATAATATTAATAGCAATTGGATTTATCACACTAAATTCATTCGGGAGGATTTCAAACACATTGAATTCAGACTCAGAAATGACAATGGGCCCTCAACAGGCTGCTGATCCGGCCGATGCAAAATACCCAAAAGGGGCAAAAATTTATAAAGAAAAATGTATCATTTGCCATATGGCCAATGGCGAAGGCATAACCGGAGCTTTTCCTCCTTTAAAAAATTCAGATTATCTTTTTAAAGACAAAGTACGTGCTGTTACTCAAACACTGAATGGCTCTCATATCCCGATGGTTGTAAATGGTGTAACCTACAATGCTCCCATGACACCTCAGGTTAATACCAAAGAAGATGCTGTTGCAGTAATAAACTACGTGCTCAATGCATGGGGAAATAAAGGTGGCACAGTTACTCTTGATGATGTAAAAAATATTGTAATCAATCCCCGCTAATAACTAATTAACATTCCACTTCTGATATCTTAGGCGAAATACCTATAGCATTAGGTTTTTAATTCATTAATTTTGCTTTTGGGTGATATGATTATGTAATTCCCATTTTGAGAATAAAAAATCATATTTGGATATAAACCATTCTGTATTATCTCAATAAAAAAATCATAATCACTTAAATATGTATCAGTTATAAACATATTTAATTATTGGCATACTGATTGACTATATTACTGAAACTATAAAATTATTGCTATGAAAAGTTTAAGGTATTTACTGGGAATTGTGATCATCATCATGTTCACACTTGGGTCTTGCAGAAAGTGGCCTGATTCGGATGAAAGTCAAACTGATTCAAAATTAATGGAAAACCTAGTGGTAGCCAAAAACTTTGATTGGAAGACTACAAAAACAGTTACCATTTCTCTTACGCTTCCTGTGAATAACCCATCAGAAGTAGTAAGAATATACACCGAAAATTTGGAGCAACTATTATATATTGGCTATGGTAACGCTACAACAAATACGGTTAGTACTACTATTACAACTCCTTCATATTTAAGTACTGCTGTCATTTATTATGGGTACAACAACAGATATGTACCTATATTACTTGGGTTCAGCAATGTTTTATCATATGATTACAATCTTGATTTAAAAAGCACAAATGCGGTTAATTGTGGATGCGAAGGGGGCTTACAAACCTTAACCATGAAATATAACGGCAGTTCTTCAGCCACGATTAAAGTTGTAGAAAATAAAAACAGTGTTGTTATATTCGAAAATACTGTGCAACCTGGCGGAACATTTAGTTTTACAGGATCAAAGAGTACCGGTAAAATGGATAAGATAATCTATTTTTATGTAAATGGAACTAAGAAATCGTCCATGCAGGTAGATTGTAAGTATAATCTTTATGTAGGTGATAATTTTGATGTTTTTAGCATTATTTCAGGAACCAGCGATAATCAAATTCCATTATGTGATGCACCAAACGAATGTGGATGCGAGGGTGGATTGGTATCATTAACTTTAAGATACACCGGCAGCACAACAGCAAATATAAAAGTAATATCAAAACAAGGTTCACAATGGGTCACCTCATTTAGTGGTATAGTTGATCCAAACGAAGAATTTACCTTTACCGGGGACGGCAATGATGGTAGGTTAAATAATTCACTTTTCATTTATGTAAATGAAAGTGAAAATACATCAATCCATACCAGTTGCTCTGTTGATATTGCAATTGGAGATACTTATGGATCTTTCAAAATTGTTAAAGGATACAACAAAAACAACTTATCGCTTTGTGGAGAAATAGAGCCGGTTGATCCGGGTGATGATCCGGGTGATGATCCGGGAAACAATAATACAACTACAACCTCTAAAGGGACACTTGCATATGAAGATCTTTGGCCATCAAAAGGTGATTATGATTTTAACGACCTCGTTATCTCCTATAATTTTGTGGTAACAAAAGATAATCAGGATCGGGTATTAAATATTGCTTCAACATTCATTGTTCATGCATTCGGAGCATCCTTTCATAATGCTTTTGGATTTCAACTACCTAATGTTAACAACAATCAAATAATAAGTGTAACAGGTCAAGACATCGCTTCAGGTGGAATCTTCTCTTTAGCGTCAAATGGGCTTGAACAGAATCAAAGTAAGGCTACGGTTATAGTTTATGACGATTCATATAGAATAATGACTCACCCCGGTTCAGGAATTGGAGTGAACACGGTTGAAAATGCACCATATGTGACTCCGGATACCATTGTTGTTAATATGGTTTTCTTTGCAAATGGTTCATTTGCAAGTGGAGGTGCCGTAAGTTATAATAATTTAAATATTGGTAATTTCAATCCGTTTATTGTAGTTAATAAAGTTCGTGGAAGAGAAGTTCATTTACCCGACTATCCTCCTACTTCACTTGCTAACAATGCATTTTTTAGTACCTTTAATGATGATAGCGATGTTGCAACAAATCGCTATTACAAATCAGAAAATAATTTACCTTGGGCAATAAATATCCCCGAAGTGTTCGAATATCCTTATGAAAAGCGTGAAATCGTACTAGCCTACTTGAAATTTGCCGAATGGGCAGAAAGTAGTGGAGCCTTGTATGATGATTGGTACTTAAATAACTCAGGATACAGGAATAGCAATTATATTTACAATCCTAATTAATAATAAGTTAAGTTTTAGAAAGCCCTTTCGCTACATGTGGAGGGGCTTTTTTTTGTCATTAAGTCAAAATCTTCTATCATTTAATTTATCTCTTTTTAATCATTGACATATGCCACACCTAATTCGTAACTTTATACCTTGAAAAAGAGAATGTTATTTGTATATAAGAGTATAATTATAATTATTTGGCTATGAAACGAGCATGTTCGATTAGCACAAACAAGGATGAAAATCTCAGCTGTGAGTTCCCTGTCTGCCGACAGGCAGGCATCCGACCAACTTGCTTGCAGCAGGCAAGTTTAATTTAAATTATTAACAGATGAAAACAATTACATACATATTGGGCTTTTCAATCATATTCATGATGAATCCCGATCCGCAAAACAAAGAAAAACATAAAAAGCTGCAGTTGGAAACCAAACAGGAGATTGATAGTGTTGAATACGATTTACTTGTATTTGAACCCGGATTTGAAACATTTCTGGCAACGTTACCCTATTCGAAAGAATTTTATGGGAACGAATATTATAAAAACTGGAATGTGCTTTATGTTTCAGAGTGGAATGCACGAGCACTCAATCCACTAAAATATGGGGATTTTTATGAGACCCAGATCGATTACCAACCCAATATTGATTATGGGATCGATTTAAATTTTAAACTCTATCAATACTTTCAATTTATTGAGAAAGAATACGGTATTATTCTAGTAAAAAGGAAATGACAAATAAATTGTCACTGGTTATATGAAATTTCATTATTGAACTCAACCAACATCCGATGGCAATACAATACCTATAATTCTGCAAATCTGCAGTATAAATACTTATTAATATCTTTAAATCCCGTACATTTTAACAAATTGTCTTCTATTTCATAATTCATTATTGCGTGCTCGGCAATCATAAATTTTATCATTAATAATGAACATTTTTTGTTTTTTATTTATAATTATTCTAAATTAGCAGCATTATTTTTTGACAAACAGTTACTTATCCTAATTACTTCATTTATGAAAATCAAAAAATCATTAAGAATATTGACTTTTATCCTACTTTTCCTATCGTTTTCAAAGTTATATGGCGAGGAACTGGGATTATATGAAAAACTAAACGATTTTTTACCACCCAATATCTCAATAATTGACGAAAGCGGAAATACCGTTCTTTTGCAAAATATCATTGATAAACCTACAGTTATATCATTTGTTTATTATGAATGTCCGGGCTTATGCAGTCCTTTATTAGAAGGGATATCACAGGTGATTAGCCGAACGAGCCTGGATTTAGGAAGCGAATATCAGGTATTGACCATCAGTTTCGACCCAAGCGAAGGAACTGAATTAGCAGTCGGGAAAAAAGCTTCATATTCAGAACTCGTGCCGAATAAAGATGTAAAAAACGGATGGAAGTATTTTACTGCCGATCATGAAAATATAGATCAGCTTTTAAACAGCTTTGGTTACAAGGTAAAAAAGGAAGGTGAAGAATATATTCATCCGGCAGCAATCATGGTAGTGAGTCCTGCAGGAAAAATCACCCGATACTTGCACGGGACTTACTTTCTGCCCTTTGATTTAAAAATGGCGATAGTTGAGGCACAGCAAGGAAAATCCGGACCTACAATAAACAAAGTCCTACAGTTTTGTTTTAGTTATGATGCAGAAGGCAAAAAATATGTTTTTAACGTAACTAAAATTTCCGGGAGTATTATTCTTCTTCTTGCCATGGCTCTATTTGGAACTTTGGTTATTCGAAATAAAAAAAACAGAACCCTAAACGCTTAATTTAAATGTCAGAAACACTATCAACCGATCTGAATTTTTTTCAGGTAAAAAAAGGACTTACTTCTTGGCTATTCTCGCTTGACCATAAACGAATTGGATTAATGTATCTGTATGCTGTCATTTTGTTCTTTCTTGTTGGAGTTGTACTCGGACTTTTAATGCGATTAGAACTCATCGCACCCGGTGAAACCATCATGAAGGCAAAAACCTACAATCAAACCTTTACATTGCATGGGGTCATCATGATCTTTTTATTTATCATCCCCAGCATCCCTGCTATTTTTGGGAATTTTTTCCTGCCTATTATGTTGGGTACCGATGATGTTGCACTTCCAAAACTAAATTTAATGTCATGGTGGCTTTATGTGATAGGAGCACTTTTCGCACTCTCAACACTTGTATTTGGAGATGGTCCTGCTGATACAGGTTGGACTTTTTATGCCCCTTATAGTGTTCAAACAAGTACCAATGTCACCATGTCGGTAATGGCCGCGTTTATTTTGGGGTTCTCCTCAATTTTAACGGGCCTAAACTTCATTGTCACGATACACCGCCTTAGAGCACCCGGTATGGGTTGGCTTCAAATGCCACTTTTTGCCTGGTCGCTTTATGCTACATCATGGATACAATTACTTGCAACCCCAATCATTGGGATTACCTTACTCATGATTGTTGCAGAGAGGACATTCGGTGTTGGTTTATTTGATCCTGCTATCGGTGGTGATCCCATCCTTTATCAGCATTTATTCTGGATTTACTCACATCCGGCAGTATACATCATGGCACTACCTGCCATGGGGATTATTTCTGAAATCATACCCACTTTTGCCAGACGAACCATTTTTGGTTATAAAGCCATTGCCTATTCAAGTATGGCCATAGCTTTTGTGGGTTATTTTGTGTGGGGGCATCACATGTTTACTTCCGGGATGAGCGGACCGGCAAGAATCATATTTTCAGTGCTCACATTCATGGTCGCAATTCCAACTGCCATAAAAGTATTCAACTGGGTAGCTACCATGTATAAAGGTTCTATCGACTTACAACCACCCATGCTTTATGCCATGGCATTTATCTTTCAATTTATGATAGGTGGCTTAACAGGACTTGTACTTGCCGCTCTTGCCGCTGATATTCATTTACACGATACGTATTTTGTAGTCGGACATTTCCATTACGTCATGTTTGGTGGAACAGGTTTTGCCATGTTTGGGGGTATGCATTATTGGTTTCCTAAAATTTGGGGAAGAATGTACAATATTAAAATTGCCAAAATTGCATTTGCCCTATTGGTTTTAGGTTTTAACATGCTGTATTTCCCAATGTTAATCCTTGGTTTGATGGGAATGCCCAGAAGATATTACGACTACTTACCTCAGTTTACAGATTTAAACGTCATATCTACGGTTGGCTCATGGATTTTGGCCATAGGGTTGATCACCATGCTTCTGAATTTAGTAAATGGGATGAGAAATGGGGCTCCTGCAGGGCGCAATCCTTGGGGATCGATTAGTTTGGAGTGGCAAACAAAGTCACCTCCCCCACTCGAGAATTTTGACAAACAGCCAGAATTGAATGAAGGCGGTCCTTATAACTACAAAAACTAAAAATACTTATGGCGCATTTTGTTCTTCCAAACTCAGGACATAATTACGACCCCGAATCTTCCAAGCTTGGAATGTGGTTATTCCTTTTTACAGAAATTCTGCTCTTCGGTGGACTCTTCATCGTTTACTTCGTTTATCGAACCATAAATGCTGATGCCTTCTTACGTGCTTCCTATGAGTTGAACATCACTATGGGAACCATCAATACCATCATATTGATCACTTCCAGTATGACGGTAGCAATGGCCATAACTGCCCTACAAAAAGGGAAAGAAAAATTTGCCATTAACCTTCTGTGGATCACCCTGCTCTTTGCAATTGCGTTTTTAATTAACAAATATTTTGAATGGAGTATAAAAATCGAACATGGCATTTTTCCAGGCATGGAACATTACAATGGATTGGAAACTGGTCAAAAATTATACTTTTTCCTATACTATTTTATGACAGGACTACATGCCTTGCATATCATCGTTGGTGCCATTTTTATCGGTTTTGTTATTAAAGGCATCCAGGAAGAAAAAGTCACTGCCAACCGTATATCCTTGCTTGAAAACAGTGGATTGTACTGGCATCTGGTTGATTTAATCTGGATTTATTTATTCCCCTTATTTTATCTGATAAATTAACGTTATGGAAGATCATACAAAAGAAAAACAGCATATTGTAAGTTATAAGGAAAATTTTGGCACCTGGTTGGGATTGATGTTACTTACTGCACTTACCGTTGCCGTTTCCGTAGTTAATGCAAGCTTGATAACATTGACGGTTGTTACAGCTCTGGTTATTGCGACTACCAAGGCAATTCTGGTAGCCTACTATTACATGCACTTAAAATTTGAGCCTAAAATATACCGGATAATGCTATTAATTATTACACTATTATTCAGCAGTTTTATGCTTTTAACCGTACTTGATTATTTATCGAGATAAAGAACCTAATAAGCAATTTAAAGAATTAAAGTATAGAAATATATGTTTTCAGAAGCATCAAATTTTGTAAAAGGAGTTGACGACTCGCTAGTAGTTATACTTGGAATTTCAATCTTTTTTCTGGTTGGTATTACTGTGGTGATGATTTATTTTGTGATTCGCTACAGTCGCAAAAGAAATCCGATAGCTACCAATATTGAGGATAACAGTAAACTTGAAATCTTATGGACCGTAATCCCCACCATACTGGTCGTTGTTATGTTTTATTATGGTTGGGCCGGATTTACACCCATGCGTAACGTACCAAAAGATGCAATGGTAGTAAAGGCTCATGGTCAAATGTGGGCATGGTCGTTCGAATATGAGAATGGTTCTCGTTCAGAAAATTTAATTGTCCCACTAAACAAACCGGTAAAACTTGAACTCATTTCAAAAGATGTGTTGCACAGTTTATATATTCCTGCATTTAGGATCAAAGAAGATGTGGTTCCCGGAAAAGAGAACTATATGTGGTTCATTCCTCAAACCGAAGGAAGTTATGACATTCTTTGTGCCGAATATTGTGGCGAACGTCATTCCTACATGCTCTCAAAATTAGAAGTCTATTCTCAGGATAAATATGATGATTGGTACGCCAACGAACTCGGCGTGAGCCGCGACCATCCCGGATTAGCACTCTTAAAGCAAAATGCCTGCATAAGCTGTCATTCAACTGATGGTTCAGCCATTATTGGCCCAACCTTCAAGGGACTTTGGGAACGCACTGAAATAGTGATGACCGATGGTGTTGAACGGGAAATTACGGTTGATCGTGACTATATCCGCAGATCATTGAATGAACCTAATGCAGATATTACCAAAGGTTTTAACCCAGGTTTGATGATTTCTTATTCAGCTAACATAAGCGATGAAGATATGGATCAGATTATTGAATACCTAAAAACACTAAAGTGAAACGATTATTAGGAATCTATCTCGAACTCAGCAAAGTTAAAATCACCTTTGCCGTTGCACTTACAACCATCACAGGTTATGTGTTGGCCAGAGGAAAATTCGATGCTGGTTTTATTGTTCCGACCATCGGGATTTTTATTCTTGCATGCGCCTCTTCAGCGCTAAATCATTATCAGGAATTTGACGCGGATAAAAAGATGATCCGAACGCGAAACAGGCCCATTCCATCCGGGCGGATCAGTTCAACCCATGCACTTTTGTTTGCATTTGTAATGACATTTATCGGATCATATTTAATTTATTACGGGTCGAATTTTTTAGGCCTTCAACTTGGATTATTAGCGATGATTTGGTACAACGCCATTTATACGCCTCTAAAGCGCAAAACTGCTTTTGCCGTTATTCCGGGTTCTGTGATTGGCTCCTTACCCCCCCTTGTTGGTTGGGTTGCCGGTGGCGGAAGTTTGACCGATCCAAGAGCATTGATGATCGCCTTTTTCTTTTTTATATGGCAGGTACCACACTTTTGGTTGCTCATGCTCAAATACGGAGAAGAATACAAAAAAGCAGGTTATCCTTCAATCACAAGTATTTATAGCCCTCAACAATTAAAAAACACCACCTTTGTTTGGACATTTGCCACAGCCATTTCAGCTTTGATGATTCCATTTTTCGGGATCAGTAAATCATTGCCTGTAACCATCGGTTTATTAATTGCAAGCATTTGGTTGATTGTAATTTTCATGAAATTATTATTGGGAAAAGAGAAAAAATTCAATCCCTTTTATTATTTTATGCGGATCAATTATTTTGTGTTGGCAGTAATGATCTTTTTAACGATTGATCACTTGATAAAGTAAAGGTCATACCTACCAATAAGCTATATATTATTTTTTTTCAATTTTCATTGCAAAAACATACTCATTATTTTTTGCATTCACTCCCCATACCAGTTTTGAGCCATCTTCATCTGGCTTAAAAAAGATTTTACAGGTTTCTTTTTCAAACACTTCAGAAATAAAAGAAATTTGTAAAGTGGAAATACCTGCAATTTCTATATTTGCCATTCTTAATCCATCAAGCGACCATTTTACATATTCAGCATTGTTTACATGCCCGTTTTCGTCGATAGCACTGAAAGGGACATTCACATCAAATATTTCCAGGCCCTCGCCAAATCGTTTTGGGTTTAATCTGCTCAACTTTTCATCGAGTGCTTTTACACCATGATCGGGTAGCTCAATTTTAAAGTCATTAATATTTATTGGTTTTCTTGAATTTAAGTCAATAGCTAGCCATTCGCTGGTTGCAGAGATCAAATGTTGATCATCCTTATCAGTAACCAAAAATTCCCGAAATCCAATCAATCTGTTATGGCCGCTTGGCCAGGTTGATATATTTATAGGTTCTGTCCATTTAGGGAATTGCATCCTCTTAATTTTTACACTGGCCAAAACCCAGGTCATATTCTTTTCTTGTAAACTATGATAACCAAAACCCAGATTTTCTGCACTAACATAAGCAGCTTCCTGAAACAACAAAAGCAGGTTATTGATTCTCAATTCGCTATTGGGCCCACATTCAAACGATTTTACAGTATGGGTTAGCTTTGTAACAAGATTCGATTTATTCATACTATCCTAAGAATTTCTATATGTTTTAACACCAAAATAATTCAGTTATTATAAATCAAAGGTCGTAAAACGATTCCAATTTTGAATTAGAAAATCGATTTAAAAGCAATCTTCAGTCAAAAAATAGAGAGGCAATGATTCATCCCTGTTTCGCTTACCGGAACAATGTCATCACCTCTCATGGAAACGAACTACAAACCTATTAACCAATTGTTGGATGTATAACAACCTATCTATTTCTTCAATAGATATGTTGATATGCTTTGAATATTTTAAAATACTACCACTTAAATCTTGGACATGATAACTTATAATTTATAAATTTTTCCTTCTTTTGGGAATCATAAACTACCCATAATTTATCTCCTTTGATGAGGAGGCCTTGCTCTCTGATGTCTTTCTTTCGCTTCGGGATATTTACATCGATCACCCTCTTATCAAAAAACGCTGAAATCGAATCCACTTCCGTATGTCCAACAATTAAGGCCTTAGTATTATAAAATGCTAATATTTGATTTAATGTAAAATGACTGATTACGTCTTTTCGTGAGTCATCTTGAATTAATCCCCGATACCATAGCACCCCTCCATTACCAAGTAAATATTGTCGGGTTTTTATGTTTTTTTCATTTTCAATATCATTATGGTACTGCCAAACAAACTTATTTATTGAATCAGCGATTAACTGCATTGCTAATAATTCGGGAGAAACACCTGCATGCATAAAAGTAAATTGATTAATTTTTATCATAACAGGTTTTTGTCGAAGCCAATGTCCAAGAACTGAGTTTTTATTAAAGAGATCGGAATAGTCAAGTCCCAGATTTTCACATAACGAGTAATATTCATCGGTAATATATCTTAAGTCATCATTAAATATCATTGGCTCATGGTTACCCAGGAGTAGATGAACTTTACCACCCGATTTTTCGGCTTGTTTCTCGAGCGAAAAAATCAACCATAAAGTTTCTGTCACTTTATTACCACGATCAAAAATGTCGCCCACAAAAACGAGATGACCTTTGCCCCAGTTCCAATTTCCATTTTTATCAATGATCTTATTGTTTTTTAAAAGATTAAAAGCCCTATCGAATTCGCCATGGATATCGCCAACGACAAATATTTTTCTTGCATCCAAATAGCTGCTTTTTGGAATCATGGTTTTATTTTGCAAATCAAAATCTTTAGGCTCAATTAAATAGCCATTAATTTTCATTGGAAATTCACTGAATGAATGTTTTTCCTGAATTAAGGTAGATTTGCGATTCAAACTATCGTGTTTCAGATAAAGTACTTCAATATTTCCGGAATTAATAATTCTAACATGTGGACCTTCATACATATCCGGAAGTTCTTTTACAAATGTTTTGGCCCCATTCTCGATCAGAAATTTTTCTATATCTGCCTTGTTCCTTTTTTTAGCATAATCTAAAGGAGTCCACCCATTACTGTCGGGATGATTAGGATCGATTCCCTGTATAATCAAAGATTTTACGACCATAATATCCCCAAATTTTACTGCTTTATGTAAGGTGTCCCTACTGAAAACTTCAGTTTTCTCTAAAAGTAAATCCATATCAAGGATTCCTTCGATATTGCCATATAATGTAACGTTTGCAATAAACAAACAAAAATATACTATCAGCATCCTCAGATTTGAAGAAATTTTATTGACAAAAATTAAAAGAATCATTTCACCAAAATTTATTATTTAACTATTTTTAAACAAAAAGAGCGCTTTACATTACTTTCTAAGAGCAATATATCAGAATCTCAGATTTACTATTTAGTAAGATTTCAGATGATAAGAACTTATTGAAATTAGAATCCAAAAACTTCAAATTACGTTCTGGGAATCATCTAATTAGAAGCACCAAAACTTTGACTATTAATTGAGGATATATGAGACTGACACATAAGAATTAATTTTATTCTTAGGGTGACAGTCTCTTTATATCTAATTTTCCTCCAAATAATTTACATTTTAATATCCGGGATTTTGTTGGTTTTTAATGTTGGGATTAGCGTCAATCTCGTATCTTGGAATTGGCAATATAGCATGAAAATAATCCCTGTTATAAGTAGTTACTTCAGCCGGAAGGTTAGAAATTTGCCAGCCACCAAGTCTGACAATGGTTTCGTTGTTCCTTAAAGCATCAAATTGTCGGTGACCTTCTCCAACCAATTCTTTTCTTCTTTCCTTGATTACCCTTTCCAGTGTAACCGTAGTCCCGACAACAGTTTTAGCCGGATTTGCCCTTTTTACAATGGCATCCAGATAAGTGACTGCTTTAGCATTATTGCCGGTTTTAACAGCAGCCTCGGCAGCATTTAAATAAGCTTCAGAAAGACGTAAAACAGGAATATTAGCGTTTCTTACATCCGTATCTGGCCCCGTGTATTTAAGCAAATAAATTTTTCTGGTTTTGTTGAATGAACTGCTTGAAGTTTCCAGCTTGGTAATTGAATGTCTGACATCCTGAGAATCTTCTTCAAGCAAAGTCAGAAAATCACTGGTTAAAACGATATCATTATACCCTCCTCTAAACATTAAATAAGCGATACCTTCATTTCCGGTTCTATCACTTATTGTGTTTATTACCTCGAACAATACTTCGGGTGTAAACCTGCTTTTCCATGCTGCACTAGATGAACCATATTCAGCATTGGTCCATAGTCTGTATCCGTTCGCCTGCGCCCCTGTAATTGCTTCTTCGGCCTGGGTCAGCGCATTGGCATTATCTCCCTTGTATAAATAAACCCTGCTTAATAATGTTTTGGCTGCCCATCTGTTAATCTTCCCATCATTTTTGGTCGCTTTCAATAAAGGGATAGCCGTAGTTAAATCACTGATAATTTGAGTATAACATTCGGCAACGGTGTTTCTGGTCGGTTGGTAATCAGGTGTAACTGGTTGTGTAACAATACATGCGCCCAAAGAAGCTCCATTATCTTTTGTATATGTAGCACCATAAACCCTGGTAACATCGAACAAAGCAAGTGCCCTAACAGCCAGAGCCTGTCCTTTAAGATCATCTCTTTGGGCCGCTTCTGTTGGGGTTACCGACAAGCCATCAATTTGCGACAGTATGTTATTCGCATTTCTCATTATCCGGTACGGTAGTGCCCATAAAGAAGTATACACATTATCGGGAGTAGTATACATCATATAATAGGCAGATGATCTTTTATTGGTACCTGTTGCCTGCATATCATCACCTGTTACATCGGCATAATATTGCATTCGGGCTCCATAATATTCATTACTCTGAAATGTTGAATAAATGCCATTGATGGCATAATCGGCATCCAGAATGTTTTTTATCGCTTCGTTCGAAAGTACCTGTGTGGTTGGTTTTAAATCAACCCAATCTTTACTACAAGAGATGAAGATTAAAGGTACTGTAATTAATATATATAATATTTTTTTCATAGTTTATAGGTGTTAAAAGTTTACGTCTATTCCAAAAGTCACAGTTTTCAACTGGGGTGTTTGCCAGGCCATTACACCGTCACTACCAACCTCAGGATCGTACATTTTCCATTTTGCCAAGGTCCAAATATTAGATGCGGAAGCAAAAATCCTTATCTTTTCCAATTTCAAATAATCAGTTACTTTGCTTGGAAGTGTAATTCCCAAACTGATATTTTTCAATCGGATATGATCGGTGCTATGAATCCTACGTGAGTTGGAATATCCATCTGCCATGTCCCATTTATTATTTGCGATGTAAATTCCATAGATAGACTCATCACCCGGTTTTCTCCATCGGTCGCTGTAATAAGTTGGGATATTTGCATGCAAACCATTGGTGGTTCCTTCTTTATCCAATTTGCCTGCTGCTGCATCATACGAATGCCCCCCAAGAGAATAGGTAAAAGTAAACCCGAAGTCAATAAATTTGTATTTAAAGTTATTTGTGAAACCACCTATTAATTTTGGTTCAGCACTTTCCAGCGGAATCGCATTTACGGTATTCAACTCTTTTGTTGTTTCTTTTACATAGTTTCCGTTTGCATCGATGGTATTGGTATAAAACATGGTTCTTCCATCAGTTGGGTCAATCCCTGCAAATTCTCTTAAATAAAAGGTATAATATGGCTTACCAACCATTCTGATCTGAGTTCCACTTATGATTGATTGCTGTACACCATCTAAAACCAAAATTTCATTTTTGTTATGCGAAATATTGAAACTAGAGGTCCAGTTAAGGTCCTTCTTATTGATAATGGTGGAAACCAACTCCAATTCGAAACCTCTGTTTCGCATTTCCCCAATATTGCTTAGGATGGAACTGAATCCTGTTGAAAGAGAAACAGGTTCGTTCATCAACAGGTCCTTCGTTAATCGGTTATAGTATTCAAAAGAAACCCTTACTTTATCATAGATGCTAAAATCGAGACCAATATTAGTATTATAATTAGTTTCCCATTTAAGGTTACTGTTTAAAAATTGTGTTTCAACAATACCGGGTAATGCATTATATTCGGCACCATAAGATGATAAACCCATATAATCATAATAACCTGATGGCAAGGTACCATTCACACCATAAGATGCCCTTAATTTAACTTCCGGAAAGATATCCGTTAATCCTTCCATAAAGGATTCGTCGGAAACCCTCCATGCACCTGATAATGACCAGAAGTTACCCCAACGGCTTTCGGGAGCTAAACGGGAACTACCATCACGCCTGAAACTGGCTCCGGCATAATACCTTCCTTTATAGTCATAATTGACCCTTGAAACATAAGATAACATTCTATACCCATTAGCTGAACCGTCAACACTTCGAACAACAGAGAAATTGTCCAGTTCTACCATATTCCAGTTTGCCAGATTTTCTTTTGATCCGTAAAGAAAGTCTCTGGTAAAATCAGTAATTTCATATGCTACCAAAGCATCTAAATTGTGATCTTTATTGATGGTTTTAACATATTGCATGCTATTGGACCAAACCGTACTTCTTCGGTCGTAAACTGATTTACTCAGGGTACCAAGATTAGCAGGATACGATGATAAGGGGTGTGTAAAGTATTTTCCTTTAATCATATTAAAATCATAGCTAAGTGATGATTTAAAATCCAAGCCCTGCATGATATTGTAATTTGCATATACAGTATTGAATGCGCGCATTACATTTTCAATCTGGTAATTTAAATCGGCATAGGCTTTAGGATTTCGCCCTGTTCCATTTCGGGGGAATTCATAAGCATAACTCCCATCTTCTAAAAACGGAACATCTCTTGAAGTTACGGAATTGAATGTTGAATAAAATGGCCCTATGTAAGTGGTTCCTTCTGTATTAGTACTTTGCTCAACACTTGAGAACAATAAATTTGTACCAATGCTTAGCCTTTTAGAAGCTTCAAAACTAAGATTCAAACGACCTGAGATTCGCTTCATATAACCCATCACTGAAATACCCTCCTGATCGGTATATCCCAGAGATGAGAAGTATTTTATTTTATCTGTACCTCCACTAACCGAAACCTCATTATTGGTATACTGGCCCTTTCTGAAAAGGATGCTTTTCCAATCGGTCCATTCTCCGGTCCAGGGTAGCTTGGCATATCTATCAATATTGGCATCGGCATATGCCTGGGCTGCAGTTTGATCCATTGCTTTATAATAAATTCCCTCATTAACCAAGCCTTCATAAATTGTTTCCCTTCGTTCTTGCCCACCCATGAAAGGTCTGTAATCGGTTGCAAAATCAGAAAAACCGATCTCGGATTTAAAATTGACTTTTGCAGCTCCCGAAATACCTTTCTTTGTAGTAATGATGATGACACCATTTGCTGCCCTTGATCCATAAAGAGACGCTGCTGCTGCATCTTTAATTACCGAAATACTCTCGATGCTTGAAGAGCTAATCGTTGAAAGGATATCTAAACCAGAATGTGTACCTAAGGATGACAAATTCCCTGATATAACAGGAACTCCATCAATAACATACAATGGATCATTAGATGCATTGAATGATCCAATCCCACGAATTCTAATTTGGGTTGACGCACCCGGCTGGCCGGAAGAATTGGTTACCTGAACTCCTGATGCAGATCCTTGCAGAAGGGTTCCGATACTTGAAACAGGTACATCTGAAAGTTTATCCATTTTAATGATGCTTGCTGAACCTGCATAAGCCTCCTTTTTAATAATCCCATAGCCTGTTACGATTACTTCTTCCAAACTAAAATTGTCTTCCTCCATCATAATTTCCAATGGAGTTCCATTGGCATTTATCGGTACCTCCAAGGATTTCATCCCAATAAATGTTATTCGGAGAATAGCATTTTCACCTGAAACTGCCAGGGTAAACTTCCCGTCAATATTCGAAGTCGTTCCATTTAACGGAACACCCTTCTCTATAATAGTGGCACCAGGTAGTGCTAATTTGTCGAAAGCAGAAATAATGGTCCCGGTTACAACAATCTTTTGTTGAGAGGTCATCGGATTTAGGCTTTCATCTTCCATAAATGAAGATTCTCCATACGTTGTAGATGAGGCAGAGACCTGAATTGACAGTAGAAAGACTGCCAAAGTCAATAGCCATGCTGAATGGCATAATTTTATCGCCCCTTTTCTAAACGAAAAGCTTTGATAAGTCAATCTTTTCTTCATACTTTTTGATTTTTTAGGTTAGTGATTAAAAATTGATGAGTAATATTTTCTTCATCTTTTTGGGTTTAGGTATAGATCTTCATAAGCAGTGCTGCATTAATGCATTAAACAGCCTGTTAAACAAATTATGACCAATTTCGTAAAGTAATGATAGGATGTACAGAAATGCTTAGATACAAAAACAATAACTGATCAAAATCACATAGCTACAATTTAGATACATCATTTTTCATCATGCTGTCATACAGCAATATAAGTGTAATAAAATAAAAACTCCACGCCACAAGCGGATGAGGTATCCTAACGGGACTAAATTTCTTCCTCGCCACAAGCCCGCCTGCGGCCGGCAGGTGGCGAGGAACCTGACTGCCGTCAGGCAAGTTATTATCCAAATAATCCTTCGACATACTATTAGTTTAGCAAATAATTTTGCTTTTCAAAATTATTGTCCTACTGATTTAAATAATCTTTAGAATTTACTTAAAAATGAGGCCAGATTTTCGGAAGTATTTGCAATTCCAAGCTTTTTTCTAAGCCGTGTTCTGGCAACCGTGAGCGAATGTAAGGATTGATGGGTAATATTTGAGATTTCTTTTGTTGAGAGGTTTAGTCTGAGAAAAGCACTTAAACGCTTCTCATTTGATGTCAGATCAGGGAATTGCCTTCCCAATGAGTTGAAATAGTCCGGATGAACTTGTAAAAAGGTGTACTCAAATTCTTCCCATAAATGGGTATCGGAATGGAACCTCAGATCTTTCAAGGTTTCTTTTAATTCTTTTGCGCTCTCTGTCGGGTTCACGATTACCTTTCTTAAACGATTACTAATATCATTTATAAGTTCATTTTTTTCAGCAAGGTGAATGGCTTTACTTACTAATTCTTTATTTTTGAAATCAACTTCTGACTGCAATTGTTTTTTATCCAACTCGAGGTTTTTCTGTTCCAGATTTTTTCGCTTAAGCTTTATACTTTGGTTCTTGTAAATTAATATGAGAAAAAGAATAGAGAACAACAGAATGGCAAAGCCGACACTTCTATAAAGCTTCTTTTTTTGCTCCAATAATAAAAGCGTGTTTCTTTCTTTTTCAAAAACATACTCCATTTCCATTTGTTCAATCCTAAGTAAAGTTTCGTTGTTTAATATACTATCCCTTATATTATCATACGATTTATGGAATGAGATAGCTTTTTGATAGTCGGAATTCTCTTCATATAAATCACTTAAACTTTTTAAAACATTCTTTACAGTCTCAAGTATTCCAAGAATTTTTGAAAGCTTAAGCGCTTTTTCATAATATTCAATTGCCAGGGGATAATCTCCTTTTTTAAAATAAAAATCTCCATAGGCCTGCATTGCTATTGCAATCCCTTTTTTATCATTTAATAGCAATGCGGTTTCATATCGCTTTTCATTGTAAATAAATGCAGAATCTAATTGATTCATATCAAGATACACCTTACCAATATTACCATAATTTGTAGCTACTTCTGAATCAAGTTTTAAGGACAAGTTTATTGCTAGGCTTTTCTGATAATGTTTTAAAGCCAATTCATTGTCCTTCATCCTTGCATATACAATGCCAATATTATTGTATGAGGCAGCTATACTTGATGTATTCTCTAATTCTTCATTGATTTTTAGTCCGTTAAAATAGTAGAAAAGTGATTTTTCATATTCACCTTTGTATTTATAAATACTGCCCATCACTCTGTAAATTAAGGCAATTCCTGCTTTGTCATCCAAAGCCTCAAAAGCTTTGAGCCCTGCCAGACAACTCTCGGTTGCTTTTTCGTAATTCCCAATTGTCTTATAAATGCTCCCGATACGATAATGAAGCATGGCAATATCTTCTTCCTTTTCTAATTCATTATAAAGTTTGATTGCCTCCAGATAACAATTCAAAGCTTGAGTATATTCAAAATTATTATACAGAAAATAACCCTTTGTGTTTAATGCGTGGGCAATATCCTCTTTACTATTTTTTTCCCTTGCCAAGGTTAAAGCTTCGTCCGACAATTCAAATGATTTTTGGGGATCTTGCAACCTCAATTCATAGGCCATCTGGTTGATTATCCTGATTCTTTGATCAACATCCATAGTTTGATACAAATCACGATTCAAGGAGTCAAAAGCTTCTGTTTGAGCCTGCAAAGGACTCTCATCAATGAGCCCAATTAAAAAACAAGCCAAAATCTTTAAGCATTTTCTCATCACCATATGTTTTTTGATCATAAAATTAATCTTTTAAGTCATAAATACAATAGGCTGCATTGATCAAATATTCTCGTTAAGGGTTATATTAGCTTTATTATCTTGCCTCATAATCATTGTGAATAGAAATGAATATAGTGATCATCTCCATTTCCGGATATCATGAAAACATCCTTAAATATGACTGAAAACACTTCGATATGAACCTATATTCATTATCCCAGAGGGGGTTTTCGCATTTCCTTCTTCTTTGCCAGCATCTTTTTCCCTTCTATTCGTTTTTCTTTTGAAGCCCGGGTGGGTTTTGATGGAATTCTTTTATTAGTAGGTTTGAGTGCCCGTGAAATGGTTTTATAGAATTTTTCAATACAAAGTTTCTTATTACCTAATTGGGTTCTTTCAACTTGCGAAACAATAATCAGCTCAAATTCAAGAGTAAGTTTATGTGCAAGTTTATCAAGCAAGATTTGCTTTTCCGATTCAGTAAGGATAATTGATTTGGGAATTGAAAACCTGAGTTCAACTTTGGTATTTACTTTATTAACATTTTGTCCTCCGGCACCACTGCTTCTTGAAGTGCTGAACACAAATTCATTGCTGAAATCCCTATTTTCAAGATAATTCATTTTTTAGTCATTCAGTGGACAAACAATAGTCATTCAATTGTATTAGTTCATGTTAAATACTATCGATCATTCTAGAACACATCATTGCAATAACACCCAAATACATTAACACGTAAACACATTAACACTTAAACACATAAACACGCGAACACATAACTTAAAGTTCTTCATACCGCTTATCTGTAATTAACATCTTACCCGGCACATGCGTAATGGCAAAAGGCAATTTTGCATTTTTAATGGCCAATTGAGGCGTTACCCCACAAGCCCAAAAAACAGGAATTTCACCTTCGCGAACTTCAACTGAATCTCCATAATCAGGTTTGGATAAATCACTTATTCCTATTGCTTTCGGATCTCCGCAATGCAAAGGTGCCCCATGCGCTTTTTGAAATTTTGAGGTTATTTGAATCGCCCGATCAACATTTTCAAGTTTTATCGGACGCATGGAAACCACATAATTTGAAGCGAAATATTTGCTTGGCTTTGCCTTAATATTGCTTTGATACATCGAAACATTTTTATTCATTTCAATATTTCTAATATTGATCCCACTTTCGATTAAAGCATCTTCAAATGAAAAAGAGCAACCCAAAATAAAAGTAACAAAATCATCTCGCCAATAATGCTTGATATCACTTACAGTTTCATTTAATTTCCCATTGATGAAAATATGATATTCGGGTACATCTGTTCGGATATCGATATCTTCACCCAAATCATTTATTTGATAAGCACCTGCTTTTGAAACGCTGAGAAGCGGACATGGTTGAGGATTATACAGGCAGAACTGATGAAAATCGTTGGCATATTTCTCAGGCAGGATTACCAAATTCCCCTGAACATATCCCTTGCAATATCCACTGGTATTGCCCGTAAAATCACTATTTCGGATTTTTAGTCGAAGTTGTGCCGGTTTAAGGTTATTCATATCACTAACTAAATTCAATCAGACAAGTTACAAATTAATTCAGTTTTTCGACAACTCATTTTTATTCATTAACTTTGAATGAGTAAAAATTTATCAGTATAAAATAGAGTCAAATCATGCATCGGATAATTCTAACCAACCTGAATAAGGTCTTTCGATTTTACTATGATGGTTTCAGGGGAATGACCTATGGTAAAAAATTATGGATCATTATACTGATTAAGCTATTTGTGCTATTCTTTATCCTCAAATTGTTTTTTTTTAAAGATTTTTTAGATTCAAAGTTTGATACTGATCAAGAGAAAAGTAATTATGTAATTGAACAACTAACAAAATAATTTATCATGGAAAACATTGATTTGGGTTTGGTCGATTGGTCGAGGGCACAGTTTGCGCTAACCGCAATGTATCATTGGATTTTTGTACCATTAACGCTAGGTCTTGCCTTCATTATTGCCATCATGGAAACGATTTATGTGAGGACCGGCAAAGAGGAATGGAAAAAAATCACCCAATTTTGGATGAAATTATTCGGGATCAATTTTGCTATTGGCGTTGCCACCGGGATCATCCTTGAATTCGAATTTGGGACCAACTGGTCAAATTACTCCTGGTTTGTTGGTGACATTTTTGGCGCACCCCTCGCCATTGAAGGCATCATGGCCTTTTTTCTGGAGTCGACCTTTATTGCAGTAATGTTTTTTGGATGGAACAAAGTGAGTAAAAAATTCCACTTGCTGTCGTCCTGGCTGGTAGCCATTGGAGCTAACTTAAGTGCGCTTTGGATATTGGTTGCCAATGCCTGGATGCAAAACCCTGTAGGGATGCGGTTTAATCCGGATACTGCCCGAAACGAAATGGAAAACTTTTGGGAAGTATTGCTTTCTCCAACGGCCGTAAATAAATTCCTGCATACCGTAACCTCTGGTTATGTGTTGGCTGCTTTGTTCGTATTGGGTGTAAGTGCCTGGTTTTTGCTCAAAAAAAGGGAGCAAGTTTTTGCAAAAAAAAGCATGGTAGTTGCGGCCACTTTTGGTTTATGTTCAACCTTCTTTCTTGTATTAACCGGGGATGAGTCAGCAAGGCATATCGCAAAAATCCAACCTATGAAATTTGCAGCGATGGAAGCTTTATACGATGGTCAAACTAACGCTCCACTAGTTGCGATTGGGATTTTGGAACTTCCGCAGGACCCAAAGAATCCGCATCCCAGGGAGTTTGCCTATAAAATTGAAATCCCAAACATGCTGTCCTATCTGGCATTTTTATCCCCACGTGCTTTCGTTCCAGGGATCAATGATCTGGTGATGGGAAACCCTGAAGAAGGGATCATGTCGTATTACGAAAAAATACGACGGGGAAAACTGGCCATTCAAGCATTAAAAAATTACAAGAGTGCCCAGAAATCAGGTGATATTTCATTAGAAGAAGAGAGCCTTGCAGTTTTCGAAGCCAATTATCCTTATTTTGGGTATGGATATTACGATAATCCTGAAGATCTTATTCCAAGCGTTCCGATTTCATTTTATGCTTTTCATATCATGGTTATCCTTGGTGCACATTTCGGAATTCTGTTCACCTTGGTTTTGTTTTTCCTTTATAAGCGAAAACTGGAGAAAATGAAGTGGTTACTCTGGGTGACCATCCTTACGATACCACTTGCCTATATTGCAAGTGAAGCTGGTTGGGTTTTAGCAGAAGTTGGTCGTCAACCTTGGGTTATTCAAGATTTGATGCCTACTTTGTCGGCCGTAACACAAATTGATAAATCATCCGTCCAAATTACTTTTTGGCTCTTTGCAGTCATCTTTACTACCTTGTTGATTGCAGAAATTAAGATCATGCTTACACAAATAAAAAAAGGACCTAACGAAGGAGGACATTAAAATGTTTGAAAATTTATCATACTTAGCATTACAGCAATACTGGTGGATTATTATATCACTGTTGGCTGCCATTTTGGTTTTTCTGATGTTTGTTCAGGGAGGGCAAACCCTGATTTACACCTTGGGCAAAACGGAGATGGAACGCAAAATAATTATCAACGCGCTCGGGAGAAAATGGGAATTTACTTTTACGACGCTGGTTACTTTCGGAGGTGCATTTTTTGCTTCTTTCCCCTTATTTTATGCCACCAGTTTTGGCGGTGCCTATTGGGTTTGGATGCTGATTTTGTTCTGCTTTATCATTCAGGCAATTGCCTATGAGTTCAGGTCGAAACCCAATAATTTTCTGGGATCAAGAACCTATGAAACCTTTCTGTTTGTCAATGGACTACTTGGAACGATCCTGATCGGAACCGCTGTTGCGACTTTTTTTACAGGTTCCGAATTTTCAATAAACGACATGAATCAATCAACCTGGAGAAATTCATTTCGGGGGCTTGAATTGGCTTTTGATTTTACAAATTATAACACCTTCATTAATCTTTCATTGGGATTGGCCGTGTTTTTTCTGTCTCGCACCATGGCACTCTTGTATTTTATCAATACGGTTGCCCATGGAAATATCATTGAACGTGCCCGTAAACAACTGGTAAGAGAGGCGATTCCATTCGTAGTTTTCTTTTTGTTCTTTGTGGCTAATCTGTTATTAATGAAAGGATTTGCGGTTGACCCGGAAACTAAAATTGTTAGTATGGAATCATACAAATACCTGCACAACCTGCTTGAAATGCCCTGGTTATTTGCACTTTTCGCTATCGGTGTGATTTTGGTTTTGTTGGGGATTTACCGAACCATCACTTGTTTTGAAGTATGCCATGATAAAGGGATTTGGGCTACCGGGTTTGGTATTATTTTTACGGTCTTTTCCTTATTTTTGATGGCCGGTTTTAATCATACCGCTTTTTATCCTTCCACTTTCGATTTGCAAAGTTCGCTGACCATTGAAAATTCTTCATCAAGCCAATACACTTTAACAGCCATGAGTTATGTTTCTTTATTGGTTCCCTTTGTAATTGCCTATATTTGGTGGGCATGGAAAGCCATTAACAATAAAAAGATCACTGAAGATGAGATGAATGAAGGAGGACACTCTTATTAGAATGAATAATGATGAATGATGAATGATAAATGAAAAAGGATAAATGAAAAAGGATAAATGAAAAATTTTTTACAAATTCAATAAACATTTTAACATTAAAAAATAATCATTAGACATTAATCATTAATAAATAATCAATAACAAATAATCATTTAAAATGTATACTGCACAAATCATTTGGTTAATCATCTGGCCGGTATTTATTTACCTTAGCTATCGTTTGGTATTATATGCTTTGAAAAAATTTGAAAAGAAGATTGAGGATTGATGATGGTCAATTTTTGATTTTTGATTTTCGATTTTCGATTTAAATAATTTTTTTGGCTGTCGTATTACTATTTTAATTTTTTACTTACTTTAATAGTATAAATTTATACAACGTAAATTTACAGAAATACATGTTTGGCAGTGTTCGTAAAGCATATTTTATATAATAATTTGAAAATCAGTTCTTAAACAAAAGTTTAACGAGTGATAGGCTGCAAAATTGCTGCTTATTTAGTAGTTAGAACACACAAAATATTGAGATCGTCATTAGACAATAATTCAATCATAAAAAAGTATGAATATGAAAACTAAAATAGTGTTTGCTGCTTTGATAATAGTTCTATTCACATTTACTATCTCTAATGCTCAAGATTCAATCCATTCAAAAGTTCCTACACAAACAAAAGCAATAACTGAGAATTTGAGTAAGGACAACGGGAAAATTGGATTCTTTGAATTATGGTTAATCCCGATTTCGCAAATTATTACTATGCTATCTGTATCAGTTGGGATTATTATCGCGATATGTCAATACCGATTAAAAGTCCAAGAGGAAATCAGACTTTCAAAAAGTGCTCAAGCTGAAAATGATGTGAAACTTCTTAAACTATTTTCAGAAACATTTGACATTGCGCATAGCAGAAAAATCAATGTTTTGTCAGAAAAAGTTATAGAGAAATTATTTGATAAAGATATAATTGAGAAAAAAGACTTTGGTGATCTAAATAATCTTACTGATGTAACGAAAAAACTAGATATTGCTGCAAGAGTTTTACCAGTAGGTGCCGGATCTCAAGTAGCAGCAATTGCTGCAATAGGGTCTCTTGGATTGGCATATGAGGTTTTACAAGAACCAGCATTAAAAGGTTTGCTTAGTTTAAAGAGCCAAGGAATAAATGATCCTACAGAAGAGTATATAAGAAAAATTAAAGCAAAAATGAATGTTTAGAGTCGTGTTCTAACCCAGTTGGCTTGAGGCTATAAGTAAAAAGAAAGAAGTTCGGCTGAGGTTTTACCTCGGTCGTTCTATTTTTGTAGGCTTTGCCTATCTGGTGTCCGAAATTATGCAGGACTGGAATCATTAGTTGATTTATTTTTCTTAACTTTCGCTGGAAAACATATTTGATTTGTTACATACAGGCATAGCCTGTGTTAAATATTTCGACTGAGCTTAGAACCTCAGCCTAATAGGGGTATATTAATAATAACTCTAGAAATGCAAAAAGGTTTAGGACTATTAATTATTCTTGGAATAATTATATTTATTATCGTACAAATATTTCAATTTATTGCTGAAAATTGGATTGTAATATTCAGTAGTGTAATAATTGTAATAATAATAATTTCATTATTCAATTATTTCACAAACCAAGAAAATAAACGAGAATCTTATATAGAAAAACTAGAACAACTCCGACTTGATATTACTAATCAATATGAAAAGCAAAAGAGCCTAATAAGTAAATCAAAAGAAGCCAGAATAAGAAAAATAGAAGAACTAATAGAGAACTTAGATAGCAATAAAATTGATAATCATAATTTATATCTGGGTATCACAGAAAGAGCAACTATCTCTCAAAATGCAATAAATAAATTAGAAAATATACTTATTGAAAATGATATGGATAATATTAGTGTTTGGGATTTGTTTTATGACAAATCGGATTTCAAAGATATTAATCCAAGAATAATGATTGGAGAAGAGCTTTCTAAAGTAAATAATCTAAATAAGTTAGATTTTGTAGAAATTGATATTCCGACAAAATTAAATGATAAAAAAAATAATTCACTATCATTTGAGATTGAAGAAAAAAAGAATGAAGTTAATAAGAATTTAGAAGAATATTATGAAGTTTCCCTAAAAGAACTAAATCTAATAGAAAACATCTTAGAAAATAAAATCAGAGAAAAAGAAAAAAAATGGGAAAATAGCAAAGAAAGTTTTTATAATGATCAGAGAATAAAAAATTCGCAAATTGATAATTTAAAAATAGACTACCAGAAAAAAAGAAAACAAGCCATTGAAATATTTTGTTCTAAACTTTTACAAAACATTAATTATTATTCTGAATTCGAAAAATCAATTGAGATTGAATATAATGAAACCAATAAAATTTTAATTGTTGATTATTTACTTCCTTCAATTGAGAATTTCCCAACATTAAAAGAAATAAGATTCATTAAAACCAGAAATGAATATAAGGAAGTGGATTTTTCGCAAAAAGAACTTGAAAAACTTTTTGATGAAACTATTTATAGAATTATTTTAAACTCTATAAGTAAATTATTTATTAATGATAGTATTAATGAACTTGAATCTATAGTTTTCAATGGTTGGACAAATTCAATAAATAGAGCTATTGGGAAAACCATTAAAGCTTGCATTATTTCAGTTCATTGTAATAAAAATGAATTCTTAAATATAAACTTATCTGAAGTAGAACCTAAAATATGTTTTAAAAATTTAAAAGGAATCTCTGCCAGCAAAATAAGTAATTTAACCCCTATAAAACCTCTTTTAAGTATAGACAAACATGACAAACGTTTTGTATCCTCAAAAGAAGTAGAGATTAATTCATATACAAATATAGCAGCCATGCATTGGGAAGATTTTGAACATTTAATTAGAGAAATATTTGAAAGAGAATTTAGTAATAATGGAGGTGAAGTTAAGGTTACACAAACAAGTAGAGATGGAGGAGTTGATGCTGTTGCTTTTGACCCAGATCCAATAAAAGGGGGTAAAATTGTTATCCAAGCTAAAAGGTATACAAATATTGTGGGAGTTTCTGCTGTTAGAGATTTGTACGGGACAGTTCTAAATGAAGGTGCATCTAAAGGTATATTAGTTACTACTTCTGACTTTGGGTCTGATTCATATGAATTTGCAAAAAACAAACCTCTCACTTTGATTAACGGAGGGAATTTATTGTATTTACTTGAGAAACATGGTCATAAAGCTAGAATTAATATTAATGAAGCTGAAGAAGAACAAAAGCAAGCAAAACCCTAGCCCAGTTGGCTTGAGGCTATAAGTAAAAAGAAAGAAGTTCGCCTGAGGTTAGAACCTCAGCCTAACAGGGAAAACTAATTTTAAATCATCGAAATAACAATAGAGCAACTTGTCTGCGGTAGGCAGATGAAGCAATCGAACAATTTTATATCTTGTAAACAAATTAAATGAAAACAGAACAAAGCCCATGCACCTATTTTATTGTTCAGATATTACAACCGGAAACTATACCCTTAATGAAGAGGAATCGAAACACTGCATCCGTGTTTTACGCTTAAAGATTGGGGATATCATTTATCTTACCGATGGAAATGGGAATTTGCATAAAACGGAATTGGTTGATGATCATCCAAAAAGAAGTACCGTAAAAATTCTGGAAACAAAGAAGGAATATGGTAAAAGGTTCTTTTCGGTTCACATGGCTGTTGCGCCTACTAAAAGCATTGACCGTTACGAATGGTTTTTAGAAAAAGCTACGGAAATAGGAATAGACCGTATCACTCCAATTATTTGTGAACATTCTGAAAGAAAAGAAGTGAAAATAAACCGATTAGAAAAGGTAATAATTTCGGCACTCAAACAATCCTTAAAAGCATATCTTCCGAAACTTTCAGAAACAGTAAAATTCAATCATTTCATCAATCAGCCATTTGAAGGACAAAAGTTTATTGCCTACTGCGAAGGCAAACCACAGTTATTAAAAAAATTATATACACCCAAAACGGATGTTTTAATTTTAATCGGGCCCGAAGGGGATTTCAGTCCGGATGAAGTTGAACAAGCCATTAAAAAAGGATTCATTCCCGTAAGCTTAGGCAGCAGCCGTTTACGAACCGAAACGGCTGCCATTGCTGCCTGTCATGCCATCAATCTTTTGAATGACGAATAAATAACAGATTAAATCAAGGTAAAATCGGTATGATTGATTAAGCTGGTATAAATCCCATTATTCAGCATTCTACATTCTACATTCAACATTCAGCATTCAACAATAATCATTTATCATTTGGTATTGGGTATTCTAAATTGTTTTAAGTCCAATTTACTAAAACTTCAGGTTTTAATTACATTACCTTTTGAAACAGGTGTTGTATTGTTTTGCTTCCTGATTTCAGGCTTCTTAAGAATAATTGAGTCGCGTGAATTCCTAAATTGTTCAAAGTACTCCATCATCTCCTCCTGATGCTGCTTCATCATTTCCTGCATCTTTTCAAAGCCTGAATTCCCCAAAAATGGAAATGTTCCGAAGTGATCATAAATTCTAGGGCTTAAGGAGTCTGAGCGATTTTCAAAAAAATCATCATTGAAAAAATCTCCGAAATCAAAACCGGAAAGAATAGAATCCCTATGGGATAAGAAATCATGATCAAAGAAATCATTTCCGAAAATATCATTTTTGAAAAAGTCCTTCAAATGACCATTCATTTTGAATTCATTAAAAATTGAATCCATTAATTCCTGACTCATATTTTCACCATGCCATGAATAGCTGTAAGTAGAATCGAAACGAATGACATTGCCTTTATCATCCTTTTCTTTATTTACTTTTATTTCAATTTTTGGGTTATTTTCCTTTTTCTCTTGTGCCATTAGAGCATTTGCCGATAAAAAGACCAAAGCAGGTATCAGGATAAAAACCCAACTAAAATTTTTGTGAGTTTGCATACCAATAAATTTTTGAATTAAAATTCAAAATTAAAATGGCATTTTCCCGATTTCAAGTGTTTTAAGAATTTTTAACTTTCCTTCATCAAACCCTAAATCGCAAAATAATCTTCAAGCACTTTCAACGTATCGCTATTGGTTTGAATATCGTGTGCAATTTCACCTTCATGCAATACAACGATACGCTCGCAAACTTCTGTTACATGGTTCAGATCATGGCTTGAAATTAGCATGGTTACATTCTTGTCTTTTTGTAATTCTTTGAGAAGATTTTTCAAGCGAATTTGGGTGGTCGGGTCAAGACTATTGAAAGGTTCATCCAGTATCAGCACACTTGGTTTGGCCATTAAAGCAGCAGCAATTCCAACCTTTTTTTGGTTTCCGCTCGAAAGGTCGCGGATATACTTTTTCTTACCTAAAATTTCTCCGCTAAAAAACTCTTTAAAAGATGCATGAAATTCATCCAGATCACCTTTCGAAAGGCCATTAATATTGGCCAGGAATTGAAAATATTCGTCCGGGGTAAGAAAATCGATCAGGAAACCTTCATCAAGGTAAGAACCGGTATGGGATTTCCATTTTGCTGACTTTGCAACATTCTCACCACTTGAAAGCACCTCTCCTGTATTCGGTCTGATTAAATCTAAAAGGCAACGAAAAAGAGTTGTTTTTCCTGCTCCGTTATTCCCAACCAAGCCAAAGCTCTCACCTTTTTTAATGGTCAATTCGGGTACATTCAGAACGGTAACACCGTTATATACTTTTGTTATTTTAGTTATTTCAATCATAATAAATAATTTTTACTAACGTTTCCGAAATCCTTCGGCCATTTTATATTTTCTATTTAAAAATTGTTTCACGAGTTTATCGATAATCGTCTTGTTAAAGAGCAATCCCAGAATTCCGCCCAATCCTATAATTGCCAGTCCGACATAGGGTAATCCGAGAGAACTGAAAAGCCAGAATATCAATACAGGAACCAAGATGGCCGGAATCATTGATAGCCAATTGGAGGCTCCCATCCCCTGATAATTAAATGCCGCACCTTTGCTAAGATCCATCCGGTTGGAATTGAACGTAGCCAGATAAAGCAAGGCAAAGCTAAGAGTACCAATGTTGTACAAATACATCACGAAATGGAACAATAAAATTTTAGCTCCGAAATAAACATAGGGAATGGTTAGCACAAAACAGGCCGAACTGATTAAAAGTGCAACCATAAATTTCATTCTGAAATAACGGCGCATATCAATGTCATGAGTCAGAATGGCATCGAAATAATTGCTTTCGTAAGTAAAAGCAAAATTCAAATAATTGTACATTAATCCTCCGGTTATGAACCATCCCAGAAAGATTTTAAAACCATCCTGATCGTACATTTCAGGTTGGGTATAAAAAATCAATCCATAAAAAAGAAATATGGGGGTCATATAAAGAATTGATTTTGTTCGCTTGTGTCTTAAAAACAATTTTATCTCAACCCCGACTATATCACCAATTTGGCCTAATTTTTTTAAATATTTAATGTCGGAAACAGCATCAACCTCCTTTGCCTTGCCAACCCTTAGCTCTTCGGGATACATCCGCCCGCGCAGATAATTATAATTAAGACGGTAAAGAAGAATTAAGAGAAGGATTGGAACTACCACTGCAATCGGCTGATTTATGATTTGATCAAAAATATTTGCAGAAAAACCTGAAAGAGAAATGATCTCAAATCGATCTCCAATCAATAAAGCAAGAATGAAGAGCCCAAAAAACCCCACAACTTTAGCATTCCCAACCAATTGTCTTTTCATGTATAATAAGAGGAAATTATTCGAAAGCATCAGAAAAAATACTGACAAAATCCATGCAAACGCAATGGTGGAGTCATGATTAGCTGCCACTTGAAAAATTGCGATAGGAATAAATACCAATAATGGCAAATAATTAAAAATGCTTAGTAAGGATTTTGATAACAGATAATGCAGAATGCTGGATTTCTTAACCGGCAAATGCAAGTAGGACTGAACAGACATTATAGGCAAATTTTGCATAAAAAACCGGATGATCAGATCAAATGCAAAATAATAAAGCAAAATGCTGTTGAATTTTGATACCGGATCATCATTCGGAAAAAGTGTATGCCACTTATCGCCCAAATATAATCCTGCTACCAGAAACTCCAGAAACAAAAGCAAAACAATTAATCCTAGAAAAATGTTTACCACAATATTTTTCTGAAAAATGGTGGATCGGGTTGCTTGTTTCCATTGATGATCAATAAAACTTTTTATAAGCATAAATTTGAATTATTTATAATATGATGATTTGGAATTCTAAATAGTATTAGAATCAAAAAAGAATATTTTATTACAAAAACCTTATTTTAATTTCGGATTATTTGCGTGGCGAAATTTATCTCTTTTTGTTTTTTTATCCAAATTAATTTTCAGGGCTTCGGTAAGATCAACGCCTGTTTGATTGGCCAAACATATCAACACAAACAATACATCGGCAAATTCATTTGCCAGATCTATTTCACCTTCTTCATTTTTGAATGATTGTTCTCCGTATTTTCGGGCAATAATGCGGGCTACTTCCCCAACCTCTTCTGTAAGGATTGCCATATTGGTCAGTTCATTAAAATACCTGACTCCGTTTTCTTTGATCCAATCATCAACGGTTTGTTGTGCTTCTTGAATAGTCATTGGTTGTATGATTTAATTAAACCAAAAATAGGGAAAAGTCCCGCTAAATTATTAGTACTTTTGTTTTTAATTTAGAAGTACTTAAAGTGAGCTAAATTTTGAAGTGCCTAAAGTTATATAAATGAATAACTTGAAGTATTTTAGGCACTCCAAACTCTAGGCACTTGCTAGCAAAGAAGAATCAGGTATCCACATTAGAATCTTAACACCTTGGAAAATAAAAGCGATAAATACACAATGATTGCCACAACCTTTTTTGGTCTGGAGTCGATTTTAGCCGATGAGTTAACAGCTATTGGTGCCACTAAAGTTGAACCTATTAACCGGGCCGTGAGCTTTGAAGGCAACAAATCAACCATGTACAAAGCCAATTATCTGTGTTATACCGCCATCAGAATTTTAAAGCCTATTGCTTCGTTTACCTGTGCTGACGAAAATGAATTGTACGATCAATTACTTAAAATCGAATGGTGGAATTACATGGATGTTGACCAAACACTGGCTATTCATGCAGTTGTAAGCAATTCGGTTATTACTCATTCAAAATTCGCGGCATTAAAAAGCAAGGATGCGGTAGTTGATGCTTTCCGAAATAAATATGGCCGCAGACCCAATGTTGATGTCGACAACCCTGACTTACAAATTAACATTCACATTTTCAGGGAAAATTGCTCGGTTTCACTTGATAGTTCCGGAAGTTCATTACACAAAAGAGGGTATCGCGGACAAGTGGATAAAGCTCCTTTAAATGAAGTGCTTGCTGCCGGTTTGGTCAAACTCAGTGAGTGGAACGGCCAAACCGATTTGATCGACCCCATGTGCGGATCGGGGACTTTGCTTATAGAAGCAGCCATGCAAGCCTATGGAATTCCTGCCGGATTTTATCGCAAAGATTTTGGATTTATGTATTGGAATGATTTCGACAAAGATTTATGGGAAGAGATTTGTAAGGAAGCCCTTCTAAACCAAAAAGATTTTAATCATCAAATTATAGGAATCGATCATTCATTTAAAGCAATTTCCATTGCAAAAGAAAACTTAATATCTGCCCGATTTCATAAAGATATTGAACTAAGGCATACTTCCTTCGAGGAACTCCCGACACCATTTAAAAATGGTACTTTGATCACCAATCCACCTTATGGTGACCGGCTTGAAGAAAGCGATATCATTGGCTTATATAAAATGATTGGAGACCAGCTTAAAACAAAATATGCCGGATTTAAAGCCTGGGTATTGAGTGGGAATTTAGATGCTTTAAAATTTGTCGGACTTCGGCCTTCAAAAAAAATCATTGTTTTCAATGGCCCGATCGAATGCCGTTTTGCCAAATTCGAAGTTTATGAAGGCAGCCGGAAATTTTCGAAATCGGATCAAAACCCAGATCGGAAGAAATAATTTTCAGTATTCCAGAACTCTATTAATATGTTCTTGGCTCTGTTTTTTGTCATTCCTGCGAATGCAGGAATCTTTCTTTTGAGCATTTTTAGATTCCGGTATTTTGCTTTTGCAAAAACCGGAATGACATTTTAATTTTCAACCAAATCCATTATCTAAATCAAACATTACGATTAAAAAAACCTTAAATTTGACTCAACTCAAAAAGCGAATATGTTACCTATCAAAAAAATTGGCGTTTTTACCTCGGGTGGTGATTCACCGGGAATGAATGCTGCTATCCGGGCTATTGTTCGGACCGCCATTTCCAATGATTTGGAAGTTGTTGGAATTCTCAATGGATATGACGGAATGATCAACGGAGATTTTAAAAAACTTGAAACCACAGATGTGTCAAATATCATCCAGCGTGGTGGAACCATTTTAAAAACGGCCCGAAGTGAAGAATTTAGAACTAAAGAAGGTCGACAAAAAGCCTTTCTGGCACTGAAGAAAGAAAATATTGATGCCGTTGTTGCTATTGGTGGCGATGGTACCTTTACCGGTGCTTGCATCTTTGAAGAAGAATTTGGATTTCCGATGATCGGCCTGCCGGGCACCATTGACAATGATTTATATGGATCGGATTTTACCATTGGTTTTGATACAGCCATTAACACTGTAGTTGAAGCGGTAGACAAAATCCGGGATACAGCTACATCCCATGACCGACTTTTCATCATTGAAGTAATGGGCCGCGATGCTGGATTTATAGCGTTGCATAGCGGTATTGCATGCGGGGCGGAAGACATCCTGATCCCGGAAACCAAAACCTATTACAATTCACTGCTTCAGAAATTAAAACATGATTGGCGCCGAAACAAAAAAACAGGCATTATTATCGTAGCCGAAGGTGACGACTCCGGAGGCGCCTATGAAGTAGCCAAACACATTGAAAATAATTTTCCTGAATTTAAAACAAGGGTAACCATTTTAGGACATATCCAACGAGGGGGATCGCCAAGTTGCAACGACCGCTTACTGGCAAGCAAACTGGGCTATGAAGCGGTTATTGCTTTATTGAAAGGGAAACGTGGAATGATGGTTGGTATCGTAAACAATAAAACTGCATTTACCTTATTTTCAAAAGCCATTAAACATCATCAAACAATTAATAAACACTTACTCGAAATGGCTCGGGTACTTTCAAATTAAATTTTTATGGAATTAAACTTAAACTTTGTAAGAAAACAATTTCCTGCTCTAAGTGGCGAATGGACTTATTTTGATAATGCCGGAGGTTCGCAAACCGTTAAATCGGTTGTCGATCGGATCAGCGAATATCTATTAACTTCAGATGTTCAGCTTGGGGCCAGTTATGAAATTTCGGAAACTGCCGGTAAACGGGTAAGGGAAGGATATCGATTCGTTGCAGATTTGATTAATGCACGTGACGTATCAGAAGTGATATTCGGTTCTTCAACTACTATGCTTTTAAGGCAACTGACCTCCGGTTTCGTTCAAACCCTCAGCCCGGGTGATGAAATTATTGTAACCAATTGCGATCATGAAGCAAATGTTGGAGGATGGTATAACCTTCAAAAACAAGGCATTGTGATCAAGTTTTGGGAAATAAACCAGACAAGTTTAGAAATGGATCTTGATGATCTGAAAAAACTTTTGACCCCAAAAACCCGATTGGTTTCCTTAACGCATGCTTCTAATATTTTAGGAACGATAAACCCGATCAAAGAAATCGCCAAAATTGTTCATCAAAACAATAGTTACCTTTGTGTCGATTCAGTGGCTTATATGCCTCATCGTATGCCTGATGTTCAGGATTTGGATGTGGATTTTTATGTTTTTTCTTTTTACAAAGTTTATGGACCTCATTATTCTGCACTCTACGGACGAAAAGAAATTCTTGAGAAATTGCCCAACATCAATCACTTTTTTATTCAGGAAGATGACATCCCATATAAACTGCAACCCGGAAGTGCCAATTATGAGTTAAGCTATGGTTATTTAGGATACAGGGATTATTTAGGTGCTTTGGTGAAAGCACATTTCCCTGAAATTAAAGATCAATATACAAGGGAATCTTTCAAAAAAATATATACCCTTTTTGCCACTCACGAAGCAGAATTAACCCAACGATTATTGGATTTTTTAAATAAAAAGAAAAATGTAAGGATTATTGGTCGCCCAGATGCCAATCCGGATAAACGGGTTTCTACTGTTTCATTCGTGATTAAAAGTGTTGTAAGTAGCACCATCACAAAAAAGGTGGACGATTATAAAATTGGAATTCGCCATGGTGATTTCTATGCAAGACGATTAATGGATGCGCTTGATTACAGTAAAACAGATGGCGTAATCAGGGTAAGTATGGTTCACTACAACACCCTCGAAGAAGTTGATCGCTTGATAGCAGTTTTGGATCGATTATTTTAAAGATTAATGGATAGGATCACGATCTTTGCCCAGGTTTTGCTGCCTTTGCCGGTTCCCGGTTATTTTACTTACCGGGTTCCGTACGAGATGAATGAAGCAGTGAAAGTCGGGCAAAGGGTGATCGTGCAATTCGGAAGGAAGAAAATTTACACGGCACTGATACGCGAGCTTAACCAAACCGCGCCTGATTATGCACCTAAATATATTTCTGCCATTTTAGATGAGTTTCCGATTGTCACAGAAAAACAATTTTGTTTTTGGGAATGGATAGCAACCTATTATATGTGCACGGTTGGAGAAGTGATGAACGCCGCCTTACCTCAGGGTTTAAAACTGATCAGCGAATCTCAGATCATTTTACACCCTTCATTTATTCCCGACCAAATCGTTTTAAATGAAAATGAATTCATCATTACCGAGGCCCTTCTTGCCAGAAAAAAAATTACGATTTCGGAGGTTACCCAATTAACCGGCTTACAAAAAACCATCCCGCTCCTCAAAACAATGATCGATAAAAACCTCATCATTGTGGTGGAGGAATTAAATGAAGAATTTCTTCCAAAACTCATCACCTATATCAGGATTACAAAGGAATATTCAGAAGATGAACTGAAGCTTCGGGAAGCATTTGAAACACTCAGTAAGAGAGCTTTTAAACAAGTTCAGTTACTCATGTCTTTAATCAATCTTTCCCAAAATAGAGGAAAGGGTAAGGAAGAAGTCAAGCAAAGCGAATTACTTAAAAGTGTGGATGCCTCGGTCGCCCAACTCAATGCTTTGGTTGAAAAAGGGATCCTCCAAAAATATCAGAAATTAAGCAGTCGCCTTCTGTCTACTGATGCCACAAATAAGATTTCATCTATTGAACTTAGCGAATCTCAATGCACGGCATTCGATCAAATTAATACAATTTTTGAAGAAAAAGACGTGGTTTTGCTTCATGGCGTAACCTCTAGCGGTAAGACTGAAATTTACATCAAACTCATTGACGAGACCATAAAAAAAGGAAAACAGGTTCTTTATCTTTTACCCGAAATTGCTTTAACAACGCAAATAATCACCCGACTTCAAAAGTATTTTGGGGCAGCGGTTGGGGTTTATCATTCGCGGTACAATAAACACGAAAGGGTTGAAATCTGGAATAAAGTCACCCAAAAATCAGGTATTGAAGAGCCGCCTTACAAAATTATTATCGGCCCACGTTCGGCCCTCTTTTTACCTTTCGAGAATTTAGGGCTCATCATTGTAGATGAAGAACATGATAATTCATACAAACAATTTGATCCGGCTCCAAGATACAATGCCCGCGACTCAGCCATTTATCTTGGCGGTTTGCATTCTGCAAAAACCTTGTTGGGTTCTGCCACACCAAGTATCGAAACTTATTATAATGCAAGCCATCAAAAATATGGATTGGTCGAATTGAATGATCGATACGGAAACATCAGTATGCCCGAAATATTGGTTGCTGATATTAAGGATGCGACGAAGAAGAAACAAATGCATTCTCATTTTTCGTCTTTCCTTTTAAAGCATATTGATGAAGCATTGGAAAATAAAGAACAGGTTATTTTGTTCCAAAACCGCCGCGGTTTTTCATTGCGACTGGAATGCGATGTCTGTAATTGGATTCCGGAATGTATTCGATGTGATGTGACATTGACTTACCACAAACACAGTGATCATTTACGTTGTCATTATTGCGGTTATTCAACAAAAATACCCGAGAAATGCCCCAATTGCGGGAATCCTAAAGTGCTCATGAAAGGGTTTGGTACGGAGAAAGTTGAGGAAGAGCTTGCCCTTTTGTATCCGAAAATCCGCATCATGCGAATGGATCTCGATACAACCCGATCAAAATATGCATATCAGAAAATTATTACAGATTTTGAAAATAACGCCATTGATATTTTGGTAGGCACCCAAATGGTGACCAAAGGTTTGGACTTCGACAATGTGAGCGTAGTTGGTATTTTGAACGCGGACAATATGTTAAGCTATCCCGATTTTCGTTCTCCGGAAAGAAGTTACCAAATGATGGCCCAGGTAAGTGGAAGGGCAGGTAGAAAGAACAAACGCGGGAAAGTGATCATTCAAACTTATAATCCTTACCATTCGGTGATCAGGGATGTGATCGATAATAATTACGCAAAAACCTATAAGGACATTATTCAGGAACGGATTAATTTCAAATATCCGCCCTTTTACCGGCTGATTGAAATTCGTTTAAAACACAAAGATTATAATATTTTAAACGCTGCTTCTGCCGAACTTGCAAATAAATTAAGGGCACACTTTGGTGAGCTGGTTTTGGGCCCTGAATATCCAATGGTTTCCAGAATTAAAAATTTATACATCAAACATATTCTGCTGAAAACAGAAAAAACCAATGCACTGGGTAAAGCAAAGCTGGAACTAAAGGAAATACTTGATCAATTCAATAAAAACAGAAAGTTTACTGGGGTTTCTATGATCATTGATGTTGACCCACAATAATTAAAATATGGAAGAATATACCTTCAAACTGGAAATGGATGTACGCGATTACGAATGCGATATGCAGGGAATTGTGAACAATTCGGTTTACCAAAACTATCTCGAACATACCCGTCATCAATACCTCAAAGCAATTAATTTGGATTTTGCCGACCTGACTGCCAGAGGGATTAATTTGGTTGTAAAAAGAATTGAAATTGATTATCAATTTTCATTAAGAAGCGGCGATAAATTTGTGGTAGATGTAAAAATAGAACGACTCTCGCCACTTCGATTTGGATTCAGACAAAGCATTTACCGATTACCAGATCAAAAATTGATTGTTAATGCTTTGGTTATTGGAACCTCTATTAATGAAAAGGGACGCCCTTTTTTACCGGATGAGTTGGTTAAGGTTTTTGGGATTGAATAATTAAAACTTTGGGGCTTAAAATAAAATCATAAACCCTATACATTATATCCAAATTTGACATATATTGTACTGTAAACATGTACAAATAACATAGTTGTGCGTCATGCAAGACAGCATTACTGACAGACTTGAAACTAAAATGAAAAAATAATATAAATGGACTCAGATTTATTTTCATTTCCAATTGGTTATCATTATTTTCATAAAAAGCAGTTATATAATTTCCAGCTTAACCGATGGCACTCATTAGGGTATTTGTCGCACGACGACTTAAAAACAGCAGCTCAAAAAATTCGGAAATTTAGTGACTGGAAATCTGTAATGTTGGAGCAAGCAGAAAGCAAACTGGGTTCTGGGAAAAACATTGAAGCCTCATTCTTTTATCGTGCTGCTGAATTTTACACTCTATACGGACAGGAAGATAAAGAATTGCTTTATGATAAGTTCATAGATTTGTTTTATTCAAATATGCCATTAGAGGGAGTGCATGTAGAAAAAGTGCCTTATAACGAATCATTCCTTCATGTATTGAGAATGCCTAACAAGTCTGAAATAAAAAAAGGAACCATTCTTATTCACTTCGGTTTTGACTCATTTATTGAGGAATTTTATTCAGTAGCATGGTATTTCGCAATAAAAGGCTATGAAGTTATAGCATTCGATGGGCCAGGACAAGGAAAAACTGTTAAGAAATTTAATATTCCATTCGACTTTGAATGGGAAAAACCAGTTAAGACAATTTTGGATTATTTTAGAATTACAGAAGCTGCTTTGCTGGGAATGTCTCTTGGCGGCTGGCTTTGTTTAAGGGCTGCAGCTTTTGAACCTCGAATTTATTGGGTAATTTCTACAGGTGGAGCGTATGATAATTATAAAATTCCGCCTGCAATAGCCCGTTGGATGATGGATTTCTTCAAAAAATACATGAGAGAGGGTTCTAACAAAGTTGCTTTGAAAGGAATTAAAAAGGGAGGAATGGAAGCATGGAGAAATAGCAATATCATGTACATTACCAAAATTAACGTTCCAATGGATGCCTTTGAATACGCATGGCAGATGAATAGTAAAAATTTGCATGCTGATAAAATTACTCAAGACGTGATGGTAATTACAGGTAAGGATGACCATTTTATTCCATATAAGCTGCATGCACCTTTGATTAAATCATTGACAAATGCTAAATCTGTGACGGATATTGTATTTACTAAAAAAGACCATGCCAGTAATCATTGCTCGATAGGAAATATTAAACTGAGCCTTGACACAATGATTAATTGGCTTGATAAAAAATAATGCACGAACGCACAATCGAGTAGGCTGCCCCACCAGCGTTAGCTGATGGGGAGAACCTCTCACACCACTGTACGTACGGGTCTCGTATACAGCGGTTCATTAAGATGTGGGGCAATCTTTACGTAGTAAG
>Ga0180007_10000462_pt1 | contig 68785 bp, 52 predicted proteins | sample MM_PC_MetaG_FD_121122 | JGI IMG/M metagenome (GOLD analysis project Ga0180007, IMG submission 121122) | Groundwater microbial communities from the Aspo Hard Rock Laboratory (HRL) deep subsurface site, Sweden - MM_PC_MetaG | ecosystem: Environmental > Aquatic > Deep subsurface > Groundwater... | reverse complement strand
GTGGCACTTTTCTTATTTCCATCATCTGCTTTTTCAGTCTGGAATGTAAGTTGTGCTTCTTCAAATGCTGCTTCTGCGGCACTTAATTCATCAATTACCTGGCTTAAGCCTGGCAATAAAACTATTGAAGCCTGTAAATCTTCTTTAGCGAACTCAACTAAAAGCGAGTCAATTAAAGATGATTCAATTGCATAGCTTTCGTTTACTATATCCATTCCATAATGCTCAAATACTGCGCTTATTATTTTGGCGGCGTTACTAATTGTTGAATCTGGGTGATGCACAAAACCCATTGTAAGATAATTTACCGCTCTTACTTTGCTGTCTCTTAGTTCATCTTTTTCCTCAAGATTGCTTTCAGCCTTTATACGGTTTATTGCAGATGTTAACTGCCCGTTTAATGGTTGCAATTCTTCAAAAATGCTTGTTAAATGTGCATCGCTGCTCCAATCGTTCTTGGAATATTCAGCAATTATTCCGGTTGTTACAGAATTAACTTCCGTTGTTTTACCAATTCCGATTAGTTTGTTTAATTTAGACATGTTTTACTCCTTCTTGTTGTTATAGATTTGTTCCCTTGACCCCGCTAGAATCTAATAACCGAGCCCTTCTTTTTTATGTAATTTCCTCTTTTTTATAAATTAGTTGTCATTTAAATATATAAATGGTGTCCTTTTTAAAAAGGAAGCCGTTTATATTTATAAATTGCTCCACTTTTTGCTTTTTCTTGCTTTTTATATTTATAAATTTCTTCCTTTTGAATCCAGGAAGCTTTTAATATTTATAAATTGCACCACCTATCAGTTGTTCTTGCTTTTTATATTTACAAAACGTGTCCTTTTGAATCTGGGAACGATTTTATATTTATAAATTGCTTCACTTATTGCTTTTTCTTGCTTCCATCATTTATAATGTTCATGAGAGTGTTCATAGACAGCAATTAAATTATGCTTTACCAGGAAAACTATTTACATATTTGATTTTAAAATCAGGAAAACTATCAACAATTTGAATTTTAAAATCAGGAAAACTATCTACGATTTGCCATTCTCCTGAACTATTTGGGAAGCTTTTTACAATTTGAACTTTTAAGTCAGGGAAACTATCTACAACTTTTACTTTATAATCAGGAAAACTTGTTACAAACTTAATTTTACCATAAATTACTTCTACTGAAACTTTTGACATTATATCCTCCTTTGAAAAATTAAAATTTATGCCAAACCTGTATTTTATGTTATCGAAACCACTCATCGACAGCAGTAAAAATGTCGAAAACTGTCTTCCACAACATTGAAATTCAATTTGCTTAGCGCATACTTATTATGAGTGCAACACCTGATTCAGATGATCCTTAATATCATACAAATTTATTCCAAAATTACACGCATCTTCAGGCCGTATTACAATTACTAATCTTTCAGTAAATTTACTTTGTTCCGAAGCATTCATAAAAGATTTTGCTATTTGTGCTATCATACTTTTACGAGATTGTTTCAGACGTCCCCTTCCGGTGCCAATTGCTGGGACAGCCAGTTCCTGAAGTTCTCCAGATTCTCTGACAAACGTCCATAACCCATCTAGTGAACGTAAAACATTTTGAAGATTAGTTGACGCGTTGCCTTGTTCACTTAAATCAGCCATTGCAGTAAAATAGAATGTCTTTCCATGGGTAGTAATTGGTAAAGTTGTTCCCATTGGGAATGGGGCAGTCCCATCTAATTTGCTTAGTTCCACATTTATTTTTTCTATAAGTTCATTTTGGTTACCAGTAAAATAGCTTGCAGTGAATTGACCCTGTAAACTATCAGTTGCTATTTTCCCACCTGCTACATCTGCTTCAAATTGTGTATTTGTACTTATCATAACAGCACCACTTACTTCAAATAAATCTCCAATTCTTACTTCAACACTAAAGTCTTTTTGGGGAAACTTAATTGAAATTGTTTTTATGGGACGTCGTAATATAATTGACACGACAATAGCGAGTAGCAAGAATATTAAAAAACCATAGGACGCATATTGATCTCTTGTATATACTTTAAAAAAATCTAGTGTCTCTACTAAAAGAAAGAAAAAACCAAAAATCGCAAGAACTGATTCTGTTCCCACTCGTGAGAATAATATATATTGCCAGTAAGCTTTGCTTAAAATTGTTTCGAAAAAATATTTCATATTTTTGAACTCCTATAAAACTCTATCTCAAGTTTTTACAATATTGCGAACTAGATATTGATCATTTTAACGAATTAACTAACATCCGTAAAAATATTCACTGGCAGTACACTTAGTATTAACCATAAAATCTGAATCACTTAAAGCCTTTTTTATTAATTCCTTTTTATTCGGTATATGAATCGTAGGCACATCTTTCATTGAATCACGGAAGGACGGTAGATTATCCCATAGGTTCTTAATTTTTTGTTTAATTGTTTTAGAATCACAATTTATTATATCGCTTTTATCATTATATTCAGGATAAACTACTATTACTGGTAATCCATTTGTACCAATTCCAAAATTCATTTCCTCACGTAACGCCCTACTATTAATTGTTAATGAACTTAAAAACAAAACAATATTCTTAGAATTATTCAATCGATCATGTATTCGGGGTTTTAGGGTTTTTTCCCAATCGCTACCATCTCTTACATTATAATTTTTATCGTGTGAATCTATAAATGGGAAAGTGTTATCTGCACCTTTCCATGCTCTTAACAGGTTGTAATATATGAAATCCTTGGTTGCTGATGCACCCAAGTTACTCTCACTAAAAGGTTCACTAACATAGAATGCCGAATAATTACCATTTTTATAGGCCATATTGAAATCTCCTTATTAAAATTAGTTTAATGTAAATTTGTTTTGCTCATTTTCATGCTGTCTAGGAACACTCCTACACAGCATGAAAATGTTGGATTAGCAATAAATTTTCTTCTTTTGAGCTAGCCTCTTTTCCACTCGCCAACAGTAGAAATCACTTTCCTAGATATTCAACGATTTCTTTTTCCAATAAGCCAGTTGAATTACAATCGATAGTGTTAGAACTGTTCAATTTTCCATCGAAATAAACATTACTGGTTGCTTTAAAGAAGCAATTAACCGTTACCTTTACATTATTGTCATCAATTTTCTTTATTAGTAAATTAAAATTACCTCTTGGGTCATCGAGTCTCTGAACTGCAAATAAATTTTGACCGGCTGAGCCGCAATCCAAACAATTCATTTGTCTAGTACTTAATGAATATTCCGTTGCAATAAACCCAGAAACTTTATCCATGTTTTTGATTGGTGTTCCATGATTTGCAAACCATTCAATTGCAAGATTCCAAACATCATCAAATGATTTGTTGTACGTCATCTCTTTTACAACTTCGTAAGTTTTTGGTGGCTTATAAGTGGAACAGCCAAAGACAAATATGACCAATAATATTGCGACATAGTGTAACTGCTTTTTCATAAAATGCTCCTTGTTTTTTGAAATATTAAAGTAAAACTATATATTATTCTGCAACAATATGCTGCATTCTGGTTTGTTAGGCAATAACTTTCAGTAGACTAACATTCCATCTATCTATTCGTTCAAATAATTTTAATTTTCCAAGAAAAGCAACTACTATTAAATCCCAACAAATCATTTCCTCACAAATATTTACTCTCTGCATTTCTTAGAAGTAACTTAAAAAAATAAATTTATATATCCAAATGTTTACAATAACAACAATTAAATAATTTAAACTTATTTATTCTTTCACCAAATGCCCAGTAATGACAATCAATGACTTTAATTTCCACCTTTCCATTATTCCATTTATCCCGTTGGATGCTCTATCTTATATCCAATGGGATTTTCCCTTGTTTTTCAAACCAAAATATTCTCATAATTTTCCTTTATCTTTGTAACTCAAAATAATAAAAAGAAAGAAATATACATGAAGCAAAAGATTGGCATAATAACAATGGGTTGTTCAAAAAACGCTGTGGATTCAGAACGTTTAATGGCTCAATTAAAAATAAATGATTTTGAAATAGTAACAGATCCAAACGAAGCGGATTCGCTAATTATAAATACTTGCGGATTTATAAACACCGCAAAAGAAGAATCGATAAATACAATACTCGAAGCTATTGCATTGAAAAAAGAGAACAAAGTTAAAAAGGTTTACGTTGCGGGATGTTTATCAGAGCGTTACGAAGTTGAACTAAAAAAAGACATTCCAGAAGTTGATGGCTATTTTGGAACTGAGGATTATAAAGGCATTGTGGAAATACTCGGTGGCAGATTAAAAACAGAATTACTTGGCGAACGCGAACTTTCTACTCCGAAACATTTTGCTTATATTAAAATATCTGAGGGATGCGACAATCCTTGTTCGTTCTGTGCAATTCCACTTATTCGTGGTAAATACCGTTCCAAATCAATTGATGAACTTGTAGTTGAAACAAAATCGCTAGCTGCAAAAGGCGTTAAAGAGCTTATTTTAATTGGACAAGATACAACTGAGTATGGACTTGATCTTTATGGCAAACGTAATTTAAATGAGCTTTTCAGTGAGTTAAGCAACGTTGATGGAATTGAGTGGATTAGAATTCTATACACATATCCTTCACACTTTCCAATAGAAGCAATTGAAGAGATTGCTCGAAATCCTAAAGTCCTAAATTATGTTGATATGCCTTTACAGCACATTTCTGATAATGTACTAAAAGGAATGAGACGCGGAATTACCAAGCGTAGAACAGTTGAATTGATTGAAACTTTACGTGCTAAAATTCCTAATTTAACTTTGCGAACTACTTTTATAGTTGGTTTCCCAGATGAAACGGATGAAGATTTTAATGAACTTTGCGAGTTTGTAAAAGAAACTAAGTTTGATAGAGTTGGAGTCTTCAATTATTCGCAAGAAGATGACACAACAGGATTTGTGCTTGGTGACCCAATAACCGAAAAAACAAAAGTAAAACGCAATAATATATTGATGGAAATTCAAAAGGAAATTTCACTTGCAAAAAATGAAGCTTTAGTTGGCAAAACAATTAATGTTATTATTGATTCCCTTGAAGGCGATTACTATGTTGCACGTTCAGAGCGCGATGCTCCAGAAGTTGACGGTGAAGTTCTTATTGATAAAGATGAAAACGTAGAAATTGGAAATATTTACAAGGTAGAAATTATTGACTTCAACGATTATGATTTATTTGCTAAATTAAATTAGGAATAATAATTGAAAGGCTTATTATGAAACTATTTCTCTTATTTTTATTTATAACGTTTCCAATTTTTGCACAAGTGGAATATTCACAAGGTGTAATTCCCCCTGGCGAATATCCTGGCTTCTATATTGATGCCGCTAACTACAAAGGAGAAACTGAAGGGAAAACTCGTGTTGAGGTATATTTCCAAATCCCTTATATTAATTTACAATTCTTAAAATTCCAAGATAAATTTCAAGCAAAATATTCAATTTCGCTTACTATATATGATGAGGATAAAAACAATATAATTGTAGAAAAAATCTGGAATGATAAAATAATTGCAAACGATTTTAAAGAGACTGCTTCAGATAATAATTATAAATTTGGTTTTAAAACTTTTCAGCTTGAGCCAAATAATTACATTTTAAGCTGCACTCTTTTCGATAAAGATTCAGAAAAGGATTACAAAGTTGAAGGTAAATTGGAAGTTAGAGACTTCAACAAACCTCTCCAATTTAGTGATATACTTTTTGTTGCTTCAGAAATTGATAGTAAGATAATTCTGAATATTTCTAATTCAATAAGTAATTCAGATTCTACACTATTTTTTTATTACGAAATATATTCTGACAAACAACAGGAAGTTTCCGTTGATTATTCAATTACAAATGAAAATAACAATGTAATTCTTCGTTCTAAGTATCTACTTTTTGTTAATGCCGGTGTAACCCAAGTAAAAAAGAAATTGAATAATTCAAAAATTACTTTAGGCAAACATAAAATTTCGGTTGCAGCGTTAGGTGAAAAGGGTGAAACAATTACTGGTGTTTCAAAACCTTTTATTTCCAAAATTGCAGGCTTTCCAGTCTCTATAATTAACCTTGATGAATCTATTATGCAAATGGCTTATATTGCTTCTGGAGATGAAATTGATTCAATTCTTGCAGCAAATAATGCCGATGAAAAGCTTATTAGATTCAAAGCGTTCTGGAAAAAGAAAGATCCTTCTCCATCAACTGAGCAGAACAAAGTAATGAGGGAATATTTTAGAAGGGTTGCTTATGCTAATAAAAATTTCAAACACTATTTTGATGGCTGGAAAACCGATATGGGAATGATTTATATAATGCTTGGACCACCAGACAATGTTGATCGTCATCCTTTTGAGTACAATAGCAGACCTTACGAGATTTGGCATTATTATAATATCAATCGTAGTTTCACTTTCCTTGATGAAACTGGCTTTGGTGATTATAGATTGCTTGATAGAAATTTTGGCGATTGGTATAGATATAGACAATAATTTATTAATAATTAAAACAATATTATGGTTTTAACAGTCACACTTAATCCTCTGTTAGAAAACAGAACAGAATTTGATGCCATTAAATTGGGCAAAGTTAGTCGTGGAATTAACAAAGAATATAGAGCTGGCGGAAAAGGAATAAACGTATGCAGACAGCTTGATTATCTTGAAATTAAAAATGTTGCATTGCTTCCACTTGGCGGAAATAATGGCAAAATGTTGCGCAAAGTATTGATTGATGAGAATATGAATTTTACTTCAATATCCTCAAAAGGCGAAACTCGTGCAGCAACTTTGGCAATTGAAAAATCAAAAAAAAGAATCACTTCCCTTTTTGAACCATCAGAAAAATTAACAGAAAATGAGATTAATGAGTTTAAAACAAAATTTATTAAAATGATTCAAAACTGTTCAATTGTTGTTTTTTCTGGAAGCGTTCCAAATAAGGACGCTGCCTCAATTATAACATATGGAATAGAACTTGCAAATGAACTTGATAAATTTTCAATACTTGATACTTATGGTGAACATCTTCAAGATTGCATTAACGCTAAGCCATCTGTGATTCACAATAATATTAATGAACTTGAAAACTCATTAGGAATTGAATTAAATAGTGAAGATAAAAAAGTTGAATTCCTTAAAGAACTTTATAACAAAGGAATTAAATTAGCATTTATTACAGATGGAGCAAATGCAACTTATGCTTCTAAATTTGATTTCATTTATAAGATTCAATCCAAAAAAGTTAAAGAAATTGATTCAACTGGAAGTGGCGATGCTTTTGTTGCTGGTATTACTTATGGACTAGAAAAATCGATGGTCTTTGATAAGTTTGTACGAGTTGCAGCTGCTCTTGGAAGCGTAAATGCAACTAAATGGGATGTTTGCACAACCAGACTTGAAGAAATAGAAAATATTATTGATTCTGTTATAGTTTCACAAATTGGTAAAAAATTTAAGTTAATTGATGATTCACCAACGCATAGTTAAATTGTATGTTTTTCTTATCCTATTTCTCTTTTCAATGTTATCAATTGCCCAAACTATTGATAACATTGCGATTCAGGGCAATTCTGATTTTACAAAAAGTGATTATATAAATTGGATTAATCTTTTAAATAGTAAATTTACTTTAACAATTAATGACACAATTTCAAAAAGAATTTCACAAAACCTTAAACAGAATGGATATTACAATTTTCAGATTGATAGTATTTCATCTAAAGTTTCCGCTGATACTCAACATGTCGAAATTAGTGTTTTACTAAATGAAGGTAATCCTACTTACGTTAATGATATTTTTATCCAGAATCTTGACTCGTTAGAACAAACGATAGCTAACGAAAAGTTTCTGCTTCTTAAAAAATCTCCATTCATAATATCAGAATTCGAAAATGTATTTTCGGATTTGTTGACAAATTTTGAAAACAATGGATTCCCTTTTGCTTCAATAAATATTGAATCTTTATATTTTTTTTATGATTCAACTTCGCAAGATAATTTAGTGGATGTTTATCTTAACTTTGCAAAAAATGAAGTGAGCACAATTGACACAATAATTGTAAGGGGTAATTCTACAACGGAGAGTTATGTTATAATTCGTGAACTGCGCATTAACAAAGGCGAAAATTACTCTCAAGACAAGATTGATGATATTGCGGATAAACTAAATCGATTACGTTTTTTTGAACAAGTGGAAACTCCCAAATTTTATTTTGATTCACATAATAAAGGTGTGCTGCAAATTGATGTTACCGAAAAAAGCACAAATAGTTTTGACGGAATTCTTGGTTACATTCCATCAACAAATGAAAAAGAGGATGGCTATTTTACTGGCTTGATAAATATAAATCTGCGTAATCTTTTTGGAACTGGACGGGCTTTGGCATTTAAGTGGAGTAAGCTTGATAGAAATTCACAAGAACTTGAAGTGAAATATTTAGAGCCTTGGATTTTTAATTTGCCATTAAATATTGATGTAAGACTCTATCAACGTCAGCAAGATACAACTTATGTTCAAAGAATTTTAAATGGCAATATTCAATTTCTGGCAACAGAATCATTTTCATCAGCGCTAACTTTTTCGCAGGAATATACAATTCCCACAAATCCAGAACTGCGAGGCTTTACAGTTTTTAATTCCATTTCAACCAATAGTGGAATCAATTTTAAGTATGATTCAAGAGATGATATTTTTGTCCCAACCAAAGGATTTTACTTTTTAAATGCTTATAAATACAGCGCAAAAAAAATACTTGGACCAGATCAGTTTGTAACTGAATCGACAAATACTAGCCCAAATCAATATAAAGTTGAAATAGATTTATTCCTATTCAGAAGCTTTTTCGTTCGGCATATTCCCTTTGTCAGTCTGCATTTACGAGAACTTCGCGGCGATGATATTGAAATCAGTGACATGTATAGAATAGGCGGCAACAATACTTTGCGCGGTTATCAGGAAAATCAATTTACTGGCAACAGTCTTCTTTGGACAAATATTGAATATCGCTATTTAATTGGAAGGCATTCATATACTTTTCTTTTTACTGATATTGCATATTACGAACGAAATGCGATACCCAATATAGACTTAACAGAGTTTTCAGCCACTAAAATTGGTTATGGAGTTGGAGTCACTTTCGAAACTGGACTGGGAATGTTAGCCGTGAGTTATGCTTTGGCTAAAAGTGACTCTTTCAGTAAAGGTAAAATCCATTTTGGATTGATTGGTGAATTTTAATTAACTTAGCAAATAGAATACCATTTTTTATGTTATTAGGAAAATAATTGAAAAACATTAAGGCACTTATCACAATTATTAGACCCCTCAATTGTTTAATTACTTTTTTTACAATTATTACAGCTTGCTTTATTTGCGCCGATAGTTTCGATTATAAAATTATATTAATTGCCGCATTTGCCGGAGCCTTTGTAAACGCTTGTGGTAATATTATTAACGATTATTTTGATATGGAAATTGATAAAATAAATCGTCCAAACCGAGTTTTGCCAAGTGGAAAAATATCGCCAAGATTAGCCTTAAATAGTTATGTATCAATCACTTACTTTGCAATTTTGTTAGCGTTTTATAATCTTAATTTTAACGCATTTTTGATAGTTTTAATAACTTCCGCAATGATGTTTTTATATTCATTCATACTAAAAGGCATTCCTCTAGTTGGAAATATTGTGGTTGCCTTCTTTACTGGCTTGGCTTTTCTTTTTGGAAGTGTTGTGGTTGGAAATATATATTGTGGAATTATTCCAACTGTTTTTGCTTTCTTGATAAGCTTAATGAGGGAACTTGTAAAAGATGTTGAAGATATTAAAGGCGATCAGTCGGTTAGTATTTCAACTTTCCCTATAAAATATGGAGTTGATTCAACTGTCAAACTAATATCAATTTTGGGTATTGTGTTAATTATATCAACGACAATTCCATTCTTATTTAAGATTTACAATTTGTATTATTTTATTTTCGTTTCTCTGTTTGTTAATGGAATTATAGTTTATGTAATAAGTCGATTAAGAAAAGACACCTCACAAATTACACTTAGCACAACTAGTGTACTTCTTAAAGTTGGAATGGTAATGGGAGTTATTTCCATTTTAATTGGCACAAAACTATGATGGAATTAAAAGAATTTGATAAGTCATTTCTGGACATCACAATAAAACGAATTGCTGGAGTTGATGAAGCTGGGCGCGGTCCGCTTGCTGGTCCAGTAGTTGCTGCTGCCGTTATATTTGATGAACAAACTATAATTCCAAAAGTTAATGACTCAAAGAAATTGACTGAAAAAGTACGTGAAGTATTATACGATGAAATTATTAATAGTTCAATTAGCTACGGAATTGGGATTGTACATCAAGCTGAAATTGACGAAATAAATATTTTGCAAGCTACACTTAAAGCCATGCAACTTGCGGTAACTGGATTAAAAGTAATTCCAGACTTAATTTTAATTGATGGAAATAAATCATTCAATTCAAAAATACTTACCAAAACAATTGTAAAAGGAGATGCAAAATCGTTCTCCATTGCTGCTGCATCCATTTTGGCAAAAGTTACTCGTGATAGAATAATGCGGGAAGCAAGCATAAAACATCCAGAATATCTTTGGAGTAAAAATAAAGGTTATGGAACTCGTGAGCACATTGAAGCTATTAAAAAATATGGTGCAACCGAGTTGCATAGGAAAAGTTTTTTGAAAAACATTCTTGAATATCAAGAGGAGCTGGGAATTTAATGCCACATTATAAACAACGCACTGGAGATAAAGGCGAAAATTACGCTTGCGATTTGCTGGTTGAAAACGGATTTACAATAATAGAACGCAATTACCATTACGGTCATGGAGAAATTGATATTGTTGCAATGGATGGCGAAACGCTCGTATTTGTTGAGGTTAAAACCCGAAAAAATCTTGAATTTGGAGACCCAATTCAAGGAGTTAATAGAAGCAAGCAAAGTCAAATACGAAAAATTGCAGAAGGTTATTTAATGGAGAAAAAGATTTTGGATGTTGATTGCAGATTTGATGTTATTGGAGTTCTGCTGCGAGGCAATGAAGCCCCAAAAATAAATCATATTGAAAATGCTTTTTAATTGAAATCCATTTTCATTCTTCCAACATTCCATTATTCCCAAATTCCATTATTCCATTCCTCCAACATTCCATTATTCCCAAATTCCATTATTCCATTCCTCCATCTTTCCATTCTTTTCACTTCATTACAAGCCAATCTTCTAATTCAGTTCCCTCATTTTCTTTTTTAAGTTTTTGAAGTATTAAATCGTTTCGTGCGCGCATTTCAGTTAGCCAACCTTTTACTTCCATTCTTAAAAGGAAACAGAACAAATAGAAAGGAGCTAGTCCAATTAATAATAGATCTGGATAAAATAGTGAGATAGGAATTAAAGGAAGTAAGACTATAATACTAAACGAAATTATCCAGCCTTTTTTTTCTTCTTTGTATAAAACGTAAAGCATAAATGGAGTAAAAACTATAGCTGCAAAAATAATTACTATCAATAACATAAAGTAAAACCATCCGCCTACGTATAAAACTGATGATGAAATTTCGTAATTCAAGTATTTGTATAAACTCTCTAATCTTCGCGTGTTTTCAAAAGTTGGTTCAGTCAAATTTTGCATTGTTCCCTCTTATATTATTTCTAATTCAATAGCTTCCTCAGAGAAAAATGGTTCTCCAAATTCCTTTCTAATTTGAAATCCAAAATACCTTGCTCGTGCTTCCAGCATTTTAACAAATTTTGGATCGCTTATAAAAGTTAAATTCCCTTTCTCATCTGGATTATAAAATTGAGATTTATAAGCTCTTATTGATTTCATTTTAGTTTCAAAATGCTCGGTAATATCAACAACAAAAGATGGAGTAAATTCGTAAGTCTGCATGTAGTAATACAATTTATCTGGACGATAAGCTTCTTGTATTTCGCCATTCAATTCCGTTTCAATCTTAATCAATCCAGAAAAGAAGACTGCCTCTTTAACAATTTTGCTTGCGCCTATGTGGTCTGGATGTCTATCATTAAAATAAGGAGCAAAAACAATTCGTGGTTTATATTTTCGCAAAAGTGTTATCACTTTCTTTACAATATCTTCCTCTACCTTAACCTTACCATCCGAAACTTTTAAATTTTCTCTAACCGAAACATTTAAAATTTTTGAAGCTTCCGTTGTTTCAAGTTTTCTACTTTCAATTGTACCATTGCTGCTTAACCCCGCTTCGGTAAAGTCAACAATTCCAACGGACTTCCCTTCAGCAACAAGTTTTGCAATTGTTCCACCCATTCCAAGTTCCGCGTCATCGGGGTGTGCGGCAAATATTAATATATCTAGATTCATATTCCTTTTCATTTATGTTTTAAAGTAAGTTTAACTTAATCTATCTAACTAATAAACGCAATACTTAGAATTACCATTTATCAGAAATTTAAATAAAAATATTCCTATTTCAATAAACCTGTTTATATTTATATAATAAAATTTTATTAGCTGTTTCTATTTGGATTGTTTTCTAATTATCTAACTTTGAAATGGCAAAAGCGTCAAAAGACCAATTTTGGTAAATAACATTAACCAATTATAGGAGACCCATGAAAAAAACAATTCAATTTGGTGAAAACGTAGAAGGATATAAAATTCCAGTATTGAATGAACGCGAAATAAGAGCAGGAGCTGGAATACTATTTTTAATTATGTTTATATCCATAACTGCTGCAACACAGGGCAGTTTTACAATGCTAAAATATGCTATAGTGTTGTTTCTAACGGATATGGTAATTCGTGTTTTTATTAATCCAAAATTTGCGCCTACTTTAATATTAGGGCGTTTAGTTGTAAGAAATCAAACTCCAGAATATGTTGGAGCGGAGCAAAAAAAGTTTGCTTGGATAATTGGAATTACCCTTGGGATTATAATGCTTGTTCTTCAAATAATTGTAAATTCATTTAGCCCAATAACCGGACTTATTTGCATGATATGTCTCATATTCCTATTCTTTGAATCTGCGTTTGGTATTTGTATTGGATGTATGTTTTATGGTTGGTTTTATAAAGAAAAAGCTCAATACTGCCCTGGCGAAGTTTGTGATGTAAAAGCAAAACAAGATATTCAGAAAACATCCAAGGCACAAATATTTATAGTTTTGGGTTTTATCGTTTACATGTCTCTTGTTGTTATGTTATTCCACGATAATTTTAGTAAAAAACCATTTGATTTATTTGGATTGGAAAACAAATCACACGTTGAATAAGTATTTATACTTTATCTTTTAATGCTGTCAAGGACCATTCCTCGACAGCATTAAAGATAAAAAATATGTTTTATTGCATTGATTAAGGCATTTTTTTCAACATATTTGCTTAAAGCTGGAACTGATTTAAGATATATACAATTATTAGGGCATAACAGCAGTAAAACAACCGAAATCAATACTCATGTTTCTAAAAATAGTTTACAAAAAATATAATCTCCATTTGATGATTTATAAATATTATTTGTTTAACTTTACACAAAAAAACACCCATTTTTATGAAATATATACAGCTAATATTTGTTGTATATATTTGGTTTTGTGGGACATATAAACAAGTTAGCGGTCATTGAAACACAGTATTCAGCAACTAAAAATAAATTATCATAACTTTGGACAGAAAATTACAGTGTGACAGAATAGATAACGATTAAATTATGAGTAATGCAAAAATATCAATACGTTTTTTTGACGCCCGCGAAGTACGAGCCGTTTGGGACGAGCAAAACGCCAAGTGGTGGTTTAGTGTGTTGGATATTGTAGCTTTGCTTACCGACCAAGACGACTACGCCAAAACCCGCTACTATTGGAAATACCTTAAAGCGAAGTTGAAGAAAGAAAAAAATGAGTTGGTTAGTGCCACTACCCAACTGAAACTTTTAGCAAGTGATGGCAAACGGTATTTAACCGATATGCTGGATTACACCGGCATTATTGCCTTAGGCAAAGAATTTCCGAGCAAAAAGGCAAACCGATTTATTGAATGGTTTACATACAGTGATGAAAGCATAGATGGAAAAAGCAAAACAAAAGCGTATGCAATGTTTGAAAGTTCTTTTATCAACAGCATAGAAGTTGGTACAACCAAAGGTATGCAACAAATACACGCTTATTTGTTTGGCGGATTGTATGATTTTGCGGGACAAATCAGACAAAAAAATATTTCAAAAGGGGGTTTTTAATTTGCCGTATCACTTTTTTTGAGCGACACATTAAAGCAAATAGAATCAATGCCCGAAACTACATTTGATGAAATCGTAAATAAATATGTAGAAATGAACATTGCACACCCTTTTATGGAATGTAATGGCAGAACCACTAGAATATGGTTAGATTTAATACTAAAAAAACGCCTCAAAAAATGCGTTGATTGGAGTATAATAAGTAAGCAAGATTACATGAACGCAATGATGCTAAGTCCAACCAAAAGTAGTGTTCTGCAATCACTTTTGGAAAAAGCGCTCACCACAAAAATAAACGACCGCGAAATGTTTATTAAAGGGATTGACTACTCATATTACTACGAAGAAAATGACTAATGAAATAACGGCAAAATAGGGAGCAGAACACAACGAAAAAAATGAAAAACGAAACGACAAAATTAAAAAACAATGAACCGCAAACACGCGGGATAAAACTTTGGGGGCTAAGTGGTTATTCGAGCTTTTGTTCTCGCATCAAGGTTTGTTGTACCTTGATAGCGAAGTGGCTTGAAATCCCCAACCGTTTCAAATTGTCAAACGTTAGCGTTCATTGGAGCAATACCCAATAGCGGAATAAAACAAAAACAGACTAAATAAAATGAATATTAACTAATAAAAAAGGAGAACAAAGTAATGAAAAAAGCATTTACAATTTTAATGGTCGTTTCAGTTACAATACTATCATTTTTAGGTTGTAATAGAGATATTAAAGAGAAGGATTCATTCAGTATTGCTTTTATGACAGATATTCACATCCAACCGGAGGAAAATGCTGTTGCGGGATTCACACAGGCTCTGGATTCTGTTAATAAATTAAACCCCGATTTTATTCTGACTGGAGGCGACCTTATAATGGATGCGCTGGGGCAATCTTATGGTCGTGCAGATTCACTATATAATCTTTACATGGAGGTTATAAAAAAATCAAATAAGCCGGTTTACAATACAATGGGTAATCATGAGATTTATGGCATTTATAAAAGAAGCAGCGCAGATTCTACAAATCCAGAATATGGAGAGCTCATGTTTGAAAAGAGACTTGGAAAATCTTACTATGCTTTTGAACATAAAGGCTGGAAATTCATAATTATTAATTCCATTGAAGATACTAAAAAAGGAAAATATATCGGACAGGTTGACACCGCGCAAATTTCATGGATAAAGAGTGAGTTAAAAAACACTAACCCCCTTACTCCAATTGTTTTGAGTACACATATTCCTTTTATTACAGCATATACTCAGAAATATGGTGGATCTACTTTACCAAACGATTCAACTCTTGTTGTTTACAATTCAAAAGAGGTAATTAATCTTTTCAACGGGTATAACCTTAAGCTTGTGCTTCAGGGCCATCTACACACTGTGGAAGATATATATATTGATGGCATTCATTTTATAACCGGCGGTGCTGTTTCGGGCAGATGGTGGAAAGGTACAAATCAAGGTTTTGAAGAAGGATTCATGTACATTTCTTTCGGAACTGATGATTTCAGTTGGAGATATGTGGATTATGGATGGGAAATTCAAAAATGATTATGGATTTAATTTGTATATAGTAGAAAATCTCACAAGGACTTAAGTTTATTTTATGATACCAGCTTAATTACTCTAAAAGATAAACGAAAAAAGTATTGAATTTTAAATAAAGCTATATTGATGAACTGGCGGCAGTTCATCAATATATATGTTCCCATTTCCATTGCGATGATTTGAGCTTGCAAAGACAATGCAGCATAAATGAATGAGAATATAACAAAAATAAAAAACAAAGAAACGCTAACAAAGGCTATTTGCAATAAGGGTTTCAGAGGTAATTCAAGCTTTCTGCCAATTGATAATTTTCTTGGATAAAAGTAAATTATTATTTACCTTTGATTGGATTTAAAATGGATTAGGTTAAATGAAATGTTCCGAACTTTATCGACTTTTAATCAAAGATGGTTGGTATCCAACTTCTCAAAAAGGTTCACATGTAAAGATGAAACATGACACAAAACCTGGACTGATAATTTTCCCAAACCACGGAACTCAAGAGGTAGGTAAAGGACTGGAGAAAAAAATACTTAAAGATGCTGGAATAAAATAGTGATTGATAAAAAGGATAAATATGAAAACGACAAAAAAAAAAATTAAAGTGACAGTTGAGAAAACCGATACTGGATTTTCTGGTTTCTGCGATAATTATCCAATATTTACAACTGGTCGGACAATTCCCGAGTTAATTGATAATGCATTCGAAGCAGCAAATATCTATTTTGAGGATGTTAAAATTAAATTGACACATGATAATCTTAAATTCGAAATTGACTTTAAACAATTTTTCCAATATTACAAAGTACTAAATTCAAAGTTTCTTGCTGATAAGATTGGGATGAACCCTACTCTTTTATCACAATATGTACAAGGACATAAAAAACCTTCTGATAGGCAGACTGAGAAAATATTATATGGCATCCATCAGATTGGACAAGAATTATCTGAGATTAATTTGATTTATAGACATTAAAAAGGCACTACATACAGCATACAATATAAAACAGTTGGGATTCAGTATTTTACGAGTATTTTGTTTTTAAATCAACTATTTACTCGGTGGATACAGACGCGCTCCGAAAACCCAACGTTTCATACACGTAACCGTTATACATAATTTTAAGACAGGAAAAAAATGATAACAATAGACAATTATTTAGATAGCCATTACATAAACAGAAGCAATTGGTTAAGAGCAGCCGTCTTGGGTGCAAACGATGGTATTATTTCTATCTCAAGTCTCGCAATTGGGGTAGCTACAGCAAGCACAACAAAAGAGTCAATACTATTAGCAACTATTGCAGGGCTGGTAGCAGGTGCGTTGTCTATGGCTGCCGGAGAATATGTTTCTGTTAGTTCTCAAACGGATATTGAGAAAGCTGATATTGAAAGGGAGAGGCAGGAACTTAAAGAAATGCCCGAGAATGAATTAAAAATTTTAGCTCAAATTTATGAGCAAAGGGGCGTAAAAAAAGAAACAGCTCTACAAGTAGCTAAAGAATTAATGGAAGAAGATGCTTTAGGAGCGCATATCAGAGACGAATTAGGTATCAATGAAGTAAGTCAAGCAAAGCCAATTCAAGCAGCTTTCACCTCTGGAGTTGCTTTTACCGTAGGTGGATTTTTACCTCTTTTAGTTACAATTTTTGCCCCTATTCTTAATATTGAGTATTTCCTTTATGGATTTACCATATTATCACTAACTATACTTGGTGCAGTATCTGCAAAAACTGGCGGTTCAAGCATCCCAAAAGCTATTATGAGGATAGTGGTTTGGGGGACAATTGCAATGGGATTATCTGCTCTGGTGGGATATATCTTTGGCGTGAATGTCTAAAATAAACGAAGAAAAAATAATTATAAACTGTAGTGAAAAAGACTAAGATAATTAACAAACTACGCCCAACACAGCAAATAGCTGATGTTGGGTAAAATGCTAAAATAAAGGTTTTCGGCTCTTAGCCAAGTCCATCTCGCTGTGTTCTCGTAAAACCGCACAAACCATATGCGAGACCGTTACCAAACCCAAATAAACCAAAATGAATTACTCTACAGACACATTCTCCCCTGTTTTATTTTTAGTTTGCATATCTTTGCTTTCTTAAATATTTAATGAAAATTGGATTAAAATGATAGATTATAAAAATTGTAACATTGAGCAGGTTGCTGTTCATAAAGTTGGTAATAAAACACATCGGGAACAATTATTTTTATCAAAATCAATTCTTGATACTTCGGATGTTAAATTAAACGAATTACTAAAAAAATATTTCCTAAAACCATTTGTGGAAACGGAGTTTTATAATTTTACATTTTCAGATGATGATTTTGAGTTAAACCCAATTTACCATTATGCCAAAACCTTCTTTGCTGATTCCAATGCATTTCATAAAACCTCAATAAGAATTGCAAAGCATTTATTTGAAGTTTCAGTTCATCCAAATATTAAATCGGGAGATTTATTTGTTGCAAAATTTAACAACATTCAAATTGATGATGAATCGGTTGATGTTATTGGCATATTTAAATCTGAAAATAGACAACCTTTTTTGAAAGTTAATAGTAAAAAAGATGATTTCGTTTTAAAATATGATGATGGAATAAATATTGACAAACTCGATAAGGGATGTTTAATATTTAATGTTGCAAAATCTGAAGGCTATAAAGTCTGCATTGTTGATAAGTTAAATAAATCAATGGAAGCCCAATATTGGAGAGACCTTTTTCTTAAAATAACTCCTTGCAATGATAATTATCACTACACAAAAGAATTTTTAGATTTAACAAAAAGTTTTGTCACAAATCAAATTTCAGAAGAATTTGATTTAAGCAAGACTGATAAAATTGATATGCTAAATCGTTCAGTAGATTATTTTAAAACTCACGATTCCTTTAATAAACGCGAATTTGAAGAAAATGTATTTAACGACGATAGCTTTATTGATTCATTTCGCAATTATGACCGCGAATATAGAAGGCAAAATGATATTTCAATAGAAGATGATTTTGAAATATCCACTTTTGCAGTAAAAAAACAATCAAAGGCTTTCAAAAAAGTATTGAAACTGGATGACAATTTTGACATTTTTATTCATGGTGATAATAGCAAAATTACTCAAGGTGTTGAAAAAGATGGAAGAAAGTTTTACAAAATATATTACGAAAACGAGGAATAAATTTGGATATTACGAGAATTCCAAAATGAAATTACGCAAAATAAATCCAGCCCTAATATTTGTGGATATTCAAAAAGCATTTGATGATGAAAATTATTGGGGAGGAAACAGAAATAATAAAGATGCTGAAACTTTAGCAAACTTAAATGAGGAGTTTGCGAAATTATGAATACTGAAAAATTAATTGAACTAATTTAATAAGATACACTACTTAAATAAATTTATTTTACAATTTGGAAGGCAAAAACATGAAACTTATTTCCATTTTTTTTTTATTCTTATTATTAACCAGTTTAACTCAAGCTCAAGACTGGGCAAATCTGAATCGCTTTAAAGACGAAAATTCAAAACTTGGATTACCAGCGGCAGACGAAAACAGAATTGTATTTATGGGAAATTCAATTACTGAAGGTTGGAGCAAATTTGATTCTTCTTTTTTTGCTAACAAACCTTATGTAAATCGTGGTATTAGTGGACAAACCACACCGCAAATGCTTCTCAGATTTAGACAAGATGTTATAAATCTTAATCCAAAATTGGTTGTTATTTTAGCTGGGACAAATGATATTGCAGGAAATTCTGGACCAATGACTTTAGAAATGATTATGGAAAATATTGTTTCGATGACAGAATTAGCACTGGCGAACAATATAAATGTTGTGCTAAGTTCCGTTTTACCAGCTTATGATTATCCTTGGAAACGTGGATTAAATCCAGCAGAAAAAATTGATTCTCTCAACGCAATGATAAAGAATTACGCTGATGAATCTGAAATAGGTTACTTGGACTATTATTCCGCTATGGTTGATGAGAGAAAAGGATTAAAAAGCGAATTCACTTATGATGGCGTTCATCCAAATGAGACTGGGTATAAAATAATGGGTCCTTTGGCAGATGAAGCAATTCAAAAAGCTTTGGCTAAATAATTCTTTAATTATAATTATAAATTTGTTTCAACTTCTTTACATTATTTTATAATTAAACTTATAGGAGAAAAGTGAATTTCAAAAAAATCTTTTCCTTATTCTGTAGATGTAAAATTTAATGTGCTTTATGCCGAAAGTTGTTTCAATAATCAAGTAATTGAAAGAGACACGATTATTCTGAATAATTGACCAATTAGAATAATAATTAAAAATAAAGAGATATAAATGACATCAAACAATATTTATATTTTATAAACATTGCGTATATTATTCGAGTAGCAATATTATTAAATAATTTTTATCAAAATTGAGTCTATTATGAAAATGATAACAAAATATACATTCTTAGTACTTAACTTAATTATCGTCTCAATAATGCTTTCAGGGTGTAATGCGTCAAATGAATCGATAAATTCTTCAAGTGAAAATTTTGATGAATTCTACAATAAATTTCATTCAGATAGCCTGTTTCAATTATCCAGAGTAAAATTCCCTTTAGGTGGTAAATCCATTCAAGGTGTAGATCAATCAGAATGGACAAAGGATAATTGGCAAATGATGAAAGCCAAAATATATGATGTTGATACTTCGGAATACAAAGTTTTTTACAAAAAAACTGAAAATGAATTTATTCAAAAGATATGGATTGAAGATTCTGGTTTTAACTTGGAATACAGATTTGAATTAATTGATAATAAGTGGTTTCTAGTTTATACTTTAGATCAAAACATATAAATTAAATGTTCAGAAAGATATAATTATAGAATTATACTTCAATGATATTAGGTGAAAATTACTTAAACAAAAAGGAGAACCAGAAATGGTGAAATATCTAAATATTTTTAAAAACAAATTATTTTCATTAACAATAATTTTCTTTATAATTATTCCAATTTTTAGTTGCGCACAAAATAGTTCAAAAGTACATCCAGAATGGAGTAAAAATGCCGCAATTTATGAAGCAAATATTCGTCAACATACACCCGAAGGAACGTTCAAAGCATTTGAAGCACATTTACCTCAGCTAAAAGATATGGGAATTGGAATTGTCTGGCTAATGCCTATCCAACCAATTGGAAAAGAAAACAGAAAAGGAAGTTTAGGAAGTTATTATTCAATAAGCGATTACACTGCTGTTAATCCAGAGTTTGGAACAATTGATGATTTAAAATCATTAGTAAATAAAGCTCATAAATTAGGAATGCATGTAATTCTCGATTGGGTTGCAAACCATACTGCTTGGGATCATCCTTGGGTTAAATCTAATCCAGAATTTTACACAAAAGATTCTGACGGAAATTTTGTTCCACCCGTTGCAGATTGGTCAGATGTTATTGATTTAAATTATGACAATCATGAATTAAGAATGGAAATGACCAAATCCATGGAATTTTGGATTACAAATTGTGATATTGATGGCTTTAGATGCGATGTTGCGGCTATGGTTCCTACAGATTTTTGGAATAGTGTAACTAATACATTAACGAAAATAAAACCAGTATTTATGCTTGCTGAAGCCAGTGAACCTGAATTACAAGAACATGCTTTTGATATGACGTACGGTTGGCAGTTTAAAGATTTAATGAATGATATTTCAAAAGGTAAAAAATCAGTAGAAGATTTATATGATTATTACAAATGGCAAAAAGCCACTTACTCTCCTGATGATTATCAAATGATGTTTACAACTAATCACGACGAAAATTCTTGGAATGGAACTGTTAAAGAACGTTTGGGGGATGCTGTAGAAACTTTTGCTGTCTTAACTGGAGTTGTAAATGGAATGCCTTTAGTTTATAGCGGTCAGGAAGCTGGACTTGATAAGGCACTTAAATTTTTTGAAAAAGATACTATTGTTTGGAAAGATAATAATCTTCGCAACATTTATACAAAATTGTTTCAATTAAAAAAGACTAACAAAGCACTTTGGAATGGAACCTCTGGCGGTGAAATGAACATTATAAAATCCAGCGATGAGAAAAATATCTTCAGCTTTACAAGAGAAAAAAATGGAGATAAAATTGTTTCTATTTTTAATCTATCACCTAATAAAACCAGCTTCTCAATTGAAGACAAATTGTTAACGGGTAGTTACACAAATTTATTTTCTAATGAAAAAATTGAACTTAAAAATGTCCAAAATTTTGAATTAGATTCTTGGGGTTATATAGTTTTAACGGTTCAACAGTAAAGTTTATTTATGGGAGATGTCACTTTGTCATCTCCTATTCCAAAAATTTTTAAAAATAATCTTTACAAATACTTAATAGAATAAAAATCACCTTCCAACTATTTTCCTTTCTTCAGTATTGGGGCACCTCAACTTTTTAAGAACATTGTAGTAATTTAGCCTATTTCTAATACAGTTATACAAGTTTGTCAGTATCGGGGCTTTGCGATTCGGCGAATCGCACTACATTGTAGCTCGAATCGCTGATTCGAGAGCTTTGCCATTTACTAGTTTGCTATTCACACTACAAAAATTAATATAACAAATATATCTTGTCTTTTTTATCAAAAAACCAATTGTCTTGGATTCTTTATTTGTCCATATTATTTTGAGATAATCTGTACTGAAATACTTTCAATATATATTTTTCTTTTATCTTAAATACACTTACAAATTAACTTGGGACACCCATTTTTTGAAATATCTTTGCAAATTAAACTAATTTCTGTCTTTTAAAAAATTGTGCGGAAAACAACAGTAAAGTTAATTTCTAGGAGATGTCACTTTGTCATCCAATGCTGTCAACTTAAGAAAACACTTTTAAGTTATGTCATTCCCAAATGCTCTTGTTGGGAATCTTAGCCAAAAATTAGATTCCGCATAAGAACATCGCGGAATTACCAAAGCTTAAGTTAACAGCATTGCTTTGTCATCTCCTATTCCAAAAATTTTTAAAAATAATCTTTACAAATGCTTAATAGAATAAAAATCACCTTCCAACTATTTTGATTAAATATTTCTAATAATTAATTTTAGTTTGTATTTAAAATTAATTGTAGATATAGCAAAAGAATACAAGGGAAATATTAAAATCCGTGACAAACCCAAATTTCCTTTTATCAAAATCAATCTAGTATTATATTATCATCTATGAAGAAAAAAAAATAATGGAAAAAATTTTTTCATGTATAGCATTTAAGTAATTATTTTCTGGAGACAAACAATGTCAGAATCAAATATTCCAAATTATACCTCATTTACTACTGAATTTTTAGTGGATGTTTATTCACGAATGGATCGTGAGAAAGATTCAATTAAAACCGCTGCCATAGATAAAGAAATGAGAAGTAGATTTAATCTATCGGAAGATGAAAGTATCACTCCAGAAACAATTGATAAATTCGTTAATGCTTTTAAACATAACAACACTTCCATTAAAACTAAGTTATCCAAAAGTGAAAGCATGATTAGTGAAGGGTTTATTGCTGGATTGTCACTTGCTGGACTTTCGCTTTTTTCATGGGTTATTGGGCTAATTAAAATTGAATCGTTTGAGGGAATTATTTTTGACCCATTAGGTTTGCTAGATTTATTATTTATCTTTGCCTTAAGTTTCGGTATTTATAAGAAAAGTAGAACTTGCGCAATAACTCTTACTGTTTACTATTTTATTTCTAGACTAATAACTATAATAACTTCTTTTCCTGGTGGAATAATGGATATAATTTGGTTCGCTGTTTTTATCACCTTCTTTATTAGAGCCATTATTGGAACAATAGAATTCAATCAAGAAAATGATAAAATAAAAGAAACCAATAAATTTCTAGAATCTATTTAATTAAGGATAAATCAAATCAATTAGGAATTATGATTACATTAAATATTTGGTTTATAATAAACTAACATGTAACATAAATTTTGGCTAATAAATTTTAGAATAACTTAAAAAATCTTTCCTTTATTAAATCGGTTAATTGCATATAAATTAAAAATAACCGTAACAGCGATTAGAATGAGTAGATTAAGTGTAATTGCAGATAATTCTGCTTGTCGCCACATTATTTGCTGAAATGCTTCAACTGACCAATAAGTAAGCGTAAATTTTGCGACTACTTGAAGCCAATCTGGGAAAAGAAATGTTGGGAACCAAGCACCGCCAACTGCCGACATAACTAAAATCAATAAAGTTGCTACACCATTTGCTTGACTTAAAGAAGTGGCGTGTGATGTAATAATCATTCCAAAAGAAACGGCAGCAGAAGCGGATATAATAATTACGATTAATAGATTTGTGAAATTTGTAAAAATATCAACATCAAAAATTGCCCATGAAAAAACGAAAAGAACCATAAGTTGAATAATTCCTGTAGACAATGAGAACAAATATTTTGATAACAAAATTTCAGTTCGTGTAACTGGCATACAAAGTAACCTTCTTAAAGTGCCTTCTTGCTTTTCTTCAAACAACGAGGTTGCAATTCCAGTTAGCGTAAACAATAAAAACATCATCGCCCATCCACCAACAATACGTGTAACTTGAGGATTTTTCAAGTCCTTTCCAACTAATTGTTCACTATCAAAATTTATTAAGTTTTCTATAAACGAGTTTTTGGTAGAATCGGAGGATGTTTGTTTTAACAATCCAGATGTAATCTTTGTACTTGCAAATTTTAATATTGAATCTTTAGGAATATTGAAATATGAACTTATCATATTTGCCATGTCATTTCTAAAACCATTTGCTTTTGTTTCGCCCAAAAAGTTATTTGCTTGTCGTGCCAATAATGCTGGAAATATTTCAGGCAATTGCGAAAATATTGTTTGCTGAATTCCTCCTTGGATAATTGAGGATTCAATTTCGTTTCTTGGATCGTAATAAAATTTTATATTCATTGTGGCAGAAGTATCTAATAAAAAATCGCTTGGAAAAACAACTGCAGCAGCGTGTTTACCAGTTCTAACATATTCCATTGCTTTATCTTCAGTAAAACTTAATATAGAGTCTGTTCCCTCAACACGATATTTTTTTATTAGTTGAATATTGCTTGAAGAATCAAGTTTTGCTTCAATTAACTTTGCAATTTCTGAATTACTTTTATTTACAAATATTACATGCGCTTTCCCTCTGGAAGTGTTATTGCCTCCAAAAATATTTCCAAAAATAATTATTAAAACTATTGGAACTATAAAGGTTAGCATCATTGCAGTTTTGTCATTCATAAAACGTATTAAATCTTTTTTAAACATCTGGAATATATTGCTCAATCTCTTATCCTCCTGCCAGTAAGATGCAAAAATACATCTTCTAATGAAGCACTACTTACCTCAATTAAATTTGATGACAATCCAATTTTTTCAAAATATGTGTAAAGCTGTGAATCTTTTTGGAATTCATTATTTTGAATTATTTCATATTTGAAATCAAAAACATTAACGGCTGCAATCTCACATAACTTATCATAAAGACTTTCTGTTTCAGCAGTTTTAATTATTTTTATAGTTTTCTTTCTATCCAGAGTATTTAGTAAATCTGTTAATGAACCAGAAGCGACTATTTGTCCGTTATCAATTATTGCCAATTTGTTGCAAAGTCTTTCGGCTTCTTCCATGTAGTGAGTTGTGTAAATAATTGTTATTCCCTGCTTATTTAATTGCTGCAACATTTCAAATATCGCGTTTCTTGATTGAGGATCAACGCCAACAGTTGGTTCATCACAAAGCAAAACTTCTGGACTTTGCAATATTGAAACCGCAAGGTTTAACCGTCGTTTCATTCCACCCGAAAATTCTTTTACTGCACTATTTTTTCTGTCTAAAAGTTGAACAAGTTCCAAAGCTTTATCAATGTTTATACTTAATTCCTTTTTGGATAGTTTGAAAAGAGAGCCAAATATTTTAAGATTTTGGTAAGCAGTTAATTCCTGATAAAGTGCAATCTCTTGCGGAACGTAGCCAATTTTCCTTTTAATTTGCTTATCACCAAATTTCACTAATTCATCATTGTATGTAATTGTTCCACTATCTGCTTTTAGAAAACCAATTAAATGGTTCATTAATGTTGTTTTTCCGGCACCATTTGGACCGAGAAGTCCAAAAAATTCTCCCGAATTAATTTCAAGCGAAATATTATTCAACGCAGTAATTTTGCCAAAATTTTTTGTTAAGTTCTCTATTTTTAACATATCTTCCTATTTGGTTTTATGTGCGATGCAAAATAAAACAATGTTGTATATTTACCAAGTTGATAAAATTGTTTTCAAATTTAACATTACTTATGCAAAAGACGTTACAAAATATATTTGGTTTCATGGAATTTCGCCCTGGACAGGAAGAAATTATTCAATCAATAATAGATGGAAATAATGTTCTTGCTTTACTTCCAACTGGCGGTGGAAAGTCACTTTGCTACCAAATTCCAGCATTACTTGGTGAAACATTTTCAATTGTAATATCGCCACTTATCGCATTGATGAAAGATCAAGTTGATAATTTGAACAAATATGAAATAATTGCCGCTTATATTAATAGCACAATGCAATTTTACGAGATAGAAAAAGTTTTAAGCGAAATAAAATCCAATAAAATTAAACTCCTTTATGTATCGCCCGAAAGGCTGGAAAACCGAGCTTTTGCGGAACAAATTAAGTTGTTAAATCCAAAATACATTTTTGTGGATGAGGCACATTGCATTAGCGAATGGGGACATAATTTTAGACCAAGTTACCGCAAAATTACCGAATTTACTGAAAGCATTGGAAATAGTAACATTTCAGCTTTTACTGCAACAGCAATTCCAGAAGTTAGACGCGATATAATTGAGCATTTTAATTTTAATAATCCACGAGTTTTTATTAAAGGATTTGAGCGTGATAATTTAAAACTAAATGTGTTACGCACCAATCAGAAAAAAGAGAAAGTGCTTGAACTTGTATCAAAAAACCGCTTGCCTGCAGTAATTTATACTTCTACTCGAAAATCAGCTGAAGAACTTTCAGAATACTTGAACTTTAATAATCAAAATGCGGCATTTTATCACGCGGGATTGCAGCCAGAGCAACGGCGAATAATCCAAGATGATTTTATGAGCGATCGAGTAAAAATTATCTGCGCAACCAATGCTTTTGGAATGGGTGTTGATAAATCGGATATTCGTTTGTTAATCCATTACAATATTCCCGCTTCTATCGAAAATTATTATCAAGAAATTGGACGAGCTGGGCGCGATGGAAAAACCGCAAAAATCTTTTTGCTTTACGAGGATAGGGATTATCACATTCAAGATTATTTTATAAATAATAGTTACCCAACTTTGGATGAAATTAAAACTGTTTACAATTCCATTTTAAATGCCGCAAAAATTGCTGTTGGAAGTGAGTTTAATAATCGCATTTTCATAGATAATCAAATTATTCAACTACTTGCAAACAACAAGATAAATCAAACAAAATTAAACTCGGCACTTAAAGTATTGGATAACAATAAGTTAATCGATTTTTCATCCGATAAAATAAATTTTTCGTTTATTAAAATTCTGTTTGAAAGCGAGCAGCTTAAAACGTTTTTACAAAAGTTTGCACAGGATTTGAACAGGGAAATTCTTCTGTTTTTATTAAGGGAGTTTAGCAATTCAATTTTTACCGATAAAAAAAAGATTGATATAAATTATCTGGCAAATAAACTTTCTGCTCCAATAAATGAGATTATTGAATCGCTCACTAAATTATCTAATTCTGGAATAATTGAATTTACAATTCCATCAAATAAGCCTTCAATTAAGTTAATTGGCGGTAGAATTTCACCCAATAATCTAAGAATTAATGTTGAACATCATTTTGCACTAAGAGATAATGCCAAATTAAAATTGGATTTAATGCGCAGTTTTGCTTTTACAAATGATTGTCGTTTTAAACTAATATTAAATTATTTTGGGGAGGAAGTTACAAATTACAAATGTGGTAAATGTGACAATTGTCTCTCGGAAGGTTACCAAAACAAGCCCCAACTTGAGTATCTTGAAGAAATAGTAATTGATACAATTCATAAAGCAACTGGACGAATTAGGCAAAACGATTTAATTAAAATTCTTACAGGCAATGATAAACACGGCAATCTTAGAAATAATCCAAATTTTGGAGTTTGTAAACATTTTAAAAAAGATGAACTTTTGGATATAATTGATTCGCTAGTATCAAAAAATTTAATCAAAAAGTTCGATTCTCAAATAGCTATTACTGATTTAGGTAAAGATATTTTTGCTCTTCCAGAAGAAATTATTGAGGATAATAATACTACTTCTGAAAGCACTTACAATTTGCAATTAGTTCTATTAAATAAATTAAAGGAATTGCGTAAAAGGATAGCAAAAAAGTTTTCACAACCTGAGCAAATAATTTGCAACGATAATTTATTGAGAGAAATTGCAAAAGATTTGCCAACTTCACCAAGTCAATTACTTGTAATTAATGGATTTACACAATGGATGTTCAACAAAATTGGCGAAGATATTCTGGAAACCATTTTAGATTTTAAAATTGAGAATAGAAAATTGTTAGAAAAAGTTAGTGAATCAAAAGTAGAAACTGAAATTAAACTACCTGAAAATCTTGAAAAAACATATAAATTGCTTCAAGATAAATATTCATTGGAAGATATTGCTTCATTAAGCAAATTGCCCGAAGCGGTTATTTCCATGCAGATAGAATCGCTATTTGATTATTTTCCTAAAGTAGAAATTAGCTCAATTATGAAAAAACACGAAATTGAATTGATAGAAAAAGAGATTAAAAAAGGCATTGAAGACATTAAAGAATTAAAACAACTTCTCCCCTCTTTTATTTCTTATGGTAAAATTAGAATTGTATTAGCGAAAAACAAATAAATTTTATAAATTTTTGTAGCGCAGATTAGCAATCTGTGTTTTTTCAAGTATGCCACAAATTAACATTCTGTGTTTCTAAAAGGTTGTCACAGATTACTAATCTGTGCTACGTTAATTTGTGTAAATATTATTTTCTTCATGTTTTCAGTATTGGGACACCTCAACTTTTTAAGAACATTGTTGTAATTTAGCCGATTTCTATCACAGTTTTACAAGTTTGTTAGTATCAGCTTTTCGATTCGGCGAATCACACTACATTGTAGCTCGAATCGCTGATTCGAGAGCTTTGCCATCTAAAAGTTTGCTATTTACACTTAAAAAATTAATATAACGAATCTATCCTGTCTTTTTTATCAAAAAACTAATTGTCTTGGTTTCTTTATTTGCACATATTATTTTGAGATAATCTGTACTGAAATACTTTCAATAATATTTTTCCTTTTTTAATAAACTTAAAAATTAACTCGGGACACCCATTTTTTGAAAATTCTTTTCAAATTAAACTGCTTTTAAGCTTTTTTTGAAGGGTGCGGAAAACAGGAGAATTATGTTAGCAAAGAATAAAGCAAATTAATAAATTTTTGTAGCACAGATTAGCAATCTGTGTTTTTTCAAGTCAGCCTCAAATCAACATTCTGTGTTTCCAAAAGGTTGTCACAGATTACTAATCTGTGCTACGTTGATTTGTGTAAAACTTTATTTTCTTTTTTCTTGTGATTTAAGAGTATCTAGGTAATTTTCAGCGAGGAGAAAAAACTCATCCCAAGTAGCTTCATCAAATTTATAATTTTCAAGTTCATTAAGATATATTTTTTCATCTAAATTATAATCTTTATAGATTTTATTAATCACAATTTTCATCGAATCTGCATTCGATTTAAACTCCTCTTCAGCAACAAGAACATTTACATAAACATGCACCATATCATCCATTGATGGAGAGCCATTAAAGTTACAACTAAAAAGTAATATTAATAAAACTAAGGAATATTTTTTCATTTTCAACTTTACGCATTTTAAACCTACAAGGTTTTAAAAACCTTTGAGGTTTTACTTCCTAAATAAAGGACTAATTCTTTTTACTTGCTTCAAATAAAATTCTTTTTTCTTCATCAGTTAAATTCTGGTATCCTGATTCACTAATTTTATCAAGAATTTTATCAATTTCCTGTGGAGTTGGATATGGAGTTTTTTTCTTATCGCCATTTATTTCATAAAATTCAGCATCTTCAATCTTTTTCTTTCCAAAATGAACTCCACCAGTTGGTTTTCTAAATCCACTACTACTACCACCAGAAGAAAAATTTTTCAAATTTGGAGTAGAATTTTTAATTTTATTAAATAATCCATCAATATTAAAATTATTTTTCTTATCAAGCATAATAAATATGAAAGCAGTTAATGCTCCACCAATATGTGCTAAATGTGCAACAAAACTCATATCACCAACAGCCATAAATTCTATCAATATTAAAAATGCTATCAGATATTTTGCTTTTACTGGGAAAAGGAAATAAACATAAATTTGTCGTTCTGGGAAAAAGAGGGCAAAAGCAATCATAACACCAAAAACAGCACCAGAAGCACCAATAGTAAATGCTAATTGATTTGATAACATAGGTCCTAATACAACTTGAACAAGTGCTGCACCAATTCCAGAGAGAAGATAGAAAATTAAGAATTTTTTAGAACCCATAATATTTTCAATCTCATTACCAAACATCCAAAGCATGAACATGTTAAAAAATATGTGCGAAAATCCACCGTGCATGAACTGATAAGAAATAACTTGCCAAATTTGAAAATTAAAAGGTTGCCCAGTTGGGTCAAGTCCAGTAAGAGGATTTAATGCAAAATATCTATTTAAAATATACCAGCCAGGATATCCACCAAACTGTATATTCTCAAACAGAGATTGAATTAAAAAAACAATCACATTGATTATTAATAATTGCTTAATAATTGGAGGCAATAAACTAAATCCTCCAAAACCTGATGATCTATAATTTTGTGATCCGTAACTCATTTTAATCCTTTATATATAAATACAACCTAAAATTACTCTTTTATAATCAAAATTTAAAGAGGGTAAATTTTTCTAATTAATAACCTTGCTCAACTGTTTAGTTACTATATTCAACATGTTTTAAAACCCAACTTTTAATCAAATATAGAAAATATAATTCTTATTAAAATGGATTTTCTCTATAACCTTTCCTACTTCAAAAGTTGGGTTTTGATAATTCCTCAAAATTTAATGTTTGCAATAATGTTATTTATTAACTATTTATTAATTTAATAACCTTGCTCAACTGTCTGGTCGTTATGCTCAACTTGTGATAAAAACTCAACTTTGGGATTTTTCTCTTGAGCACGACTTAAAGCAAACGACGATTCGGCAATAAAAACTAATTCGTTAGTTTTATCAACATAAAGCGAGTTTGAGCGAAGTCTTTTCATCTCATCTACATCATCTTCTGATTTATACTTGAGCCAAAAGGCTTTGTAAGCATTCATAAAGGAAAACTCGGCTGTGGCACCAAATTCTTGCAATAATCGATATTTAATAACATCAAATTGCAACTCACCAACAACACCAATAACTTTTCTATTTGTATCTGGTTGGATAAATAGTTGAGCTAGTCCTTCATCCGTAAGCTGTCGCAATCCTTTTTCCAATTGTTTTGATTTAAAAGGATCTTTATTCATAACAACTCTAAAAATTTCTGGTGAAAATCTTGGAATGCCTTTGAACATAAATGATTCGCCTTCGGTTAAAGTATCACCAATTTTAAACGTATCAGAATCATAAAGACCAATAACATCTCCTGGATAAGCAGTTTCGACAAGCGATTTACTTTGCGCCAAAAATGAAGCTGGATTTGGGAATTTCATATCTCTATTTAAACGCACATGATGATAATAAGTATTTCTTTCAAATTTGCCAGAACAGATTCTTACAAACGCCATTCTATCACGATGTTTTGGATCGATGTTAGCATGTATTTTAAAAACAAATCCGCTAAATTTATCATCAGTTGGGTCAATAAATCCCTTTGTGGTTTCACGAGGCACTGGTCTTGGCGCAAGTTGAACAAATGTATCCAACAGTTCTCTTATTCCAAAATTATTTAAAGCACTTCCAAAAAAGACTGGAGCAACTTCACCATCAAGATAATCTTTTTTATTAAATGGCTCGTAAACTCCATTAATTAGTTCAATATCATCTTTCAATTTTTTGGCATCACTTCCAAAAATTGCAGAAAGAGCTGGGTCATCAACTCCTTTAAAAGACCGAATATCATCTTCAATAAATTGCTTATTTGCTTTATAAAATGAGAATGTATTTTCAATTAAATTATAAACGCCTCTAAAACTAATTCCCATTCCAAAAGGGAAAGTTAGGGGGCGTACTTTTATTGAAAGCTTTTCTTCAATTTCATCCAAAAGTTCAAATGGGTCACGCCCTTCTCTGTCGAGCTTGTTTATCAAAATAATTACTGGAGTTTTTCTCATTCGGCAAACGTTCATTAATTTTTCTGTCTGCTCTTCAACACCTTTAACGCAATCAATTACTAAAATTACGCTATCAACAGCGGTAAGCGTTCTATATGTATCCTCAGCAAAATCTTTGTGACCTGGTGTATCTAACAAATTTATTTTCTGCCCTTTGTAATCAAATGATAACACAGATGAAGCAACCGAAATTCCACGCTGTTTTTCAATTTCCAAAAAATCAGAAGTTGCTGTTTTTCTAATTTTATTTGATTTAACCGCTCCAGCAATTTGAATTGCACCACTAAATAGCAATAATTTTTCTGTTAATGTAGTTTTACCAGCGTCTGGGTGACTTATAATTGCAAATGTTTTTCTTCTTTCAATTTCTTTAATATTACTCATAAAATCTTAACTCGTTAATAATTCTCATTTTGGAAATTCGCTTTTTGTCCTCAAATGGATTTAGCATAACACGATTGTAGCAAATTTCATTTCATATAATTTGGAGTGCAAATATACGGAATATTGCTCTTTTTGTTTTGGAATTATTTTTGTGGATGAATTCCACTATTAATTTCGGATTTTATAGTTATATAATTTTGCTTTTTAAAGACATTATTTTTGTGCATCCCTTTTTCAAAATTTATTCTTATTGCCAATACTTTTTATCTTCAGTAATTTTATAATCAATTTTTAATATTTTAGAGTAACAATAAATGAAAATAGCCCTTTGTCAAATAGATCCAATAATTGGTGATTTAGAATGGAACAAAAAAAAGATAATTGATGGCTATAATAAAGCCATTGAAAGTAAAGTTGATTTAGTAATCTTTCCAGAATTAACAATAACAGGATATCCTCCGCAAGATTTAATTGAACGAAAAGTTTTTAGAAACGCAGTCACAAAAGCAACAAAAGAAATTGCCTCAATTACTAAAGAAGTTGGTTTAATTTTTGGGACTATTACCGAAGAATTTGATACTGTTGGAACTGGACTTTATAATTCTGCAGTTCTTTGTCACGATGGCAAAGTTCAGTTTACTCAGCACAAAACCTTGTTGCCAAATTATGATGTTTTTGATGAAGTTAGATATTTTGAGTCTGCAAAGGAAGTATATGTTTATGAATTTAAAGGTGAAAAACTTGGAATATCAATCTGTGAAGATATTTGGAATGATGCAGATTATTGGAAACAGCGAAGGTATTATCGAGATCCTGTGCAGAGACTAGTTGAAAAAGGTTCAACCATACTCATAAATATTTCAGCTTCCCCTTATGCTTTTGGAAGAAGGCAAGAAAGATTTGAAATGCTTTCAACTTTAACAAAAACAAACAATCTTCCGCTTGTTTATGTTTGTGTAACCGGTGCCCAAACAGATTTAATATTTGATGGTGCGAGCATGTGTTTCAATTCCAAAGGTGAACTTGAACTAATTGGTAAAAAATATGATGAAGATTTTTTTATTTATGATACAGATAAAACATATAATCCAATAATTGAAGTTGAAAACTCAATGGAAGAGGAAGTTCTTGCTGCTTTAACATACGGACTTAAAGAATATGCTGTTAAAACTGGATTTTCTAAAGCCCTTATTGGCTTAAGTGGTGGAATTGATTCTGCTTTAGTAACTTATATTGCGGTTCAAGCATTAGGTAAAAATAATGTTCATGTAGTTATGATGCCTTCACAATACTCCAGTGAAGGAAGTATCAAAGATTCTGAAAAATTAATTGCCAATCTTGGAATAACTTCAGATAAAATTTCCATTCAACCAGTTTTTGAAAAAATTAACGAAATGATTCAACCAGCATTTAAAGGAATGCCAAATGACATTACAGAAGAAAATATGCAGGCAAGAATTCGTGGCTTGTATCTTATGTCATTTGCAAATAAATTTAATTATCTCCTTTGTACTACTGGAAATAAATCTGAAATGTCTGTTGGCTATGCGACTCTTTATGGCGATATGAATGGTGCGCTTGGTGTAATTGCAGATGTTTACAAAACGGATGTGTTTAAAATTTCAAAATTTATTAACCATAATTCAGAAATTATACCTAATGAAATTATTTCAAAACCGCCTTCTGCAGAACTTAGACCAGATCAAAAAGATGAAGACTCACTTCCCTCTTATGATTTGCTCGATCAAATATTAAAAATGTATTTAGAAGAACACAAAGAAACTGAGGAAATTATTGCTAAAATTGGAAATGACGAAATAGTTAAAAAAGTTTTACTTTTGGTTGATAGAAGCGAATTTAAAAGATATCAAGCAGCGCCTCCATTGCGTGTTTCTACTAAATCATTTAGTTATGGAAGAAGAGTTCCTATTGTGCAAGGCTGGAGAAAATAGACGATTTAAAATATTAATGAAACATCATTATAAACTAATTGTTTAAAACAAAATAAATCAGTTATTTGTGATTTGCGAGATGATAACTTTGATTAAATTATATATTTATTAATTTGTTGAAATGAGTCAGCTACATTACTATTTTTTTTACAATACGTAATTAAATTTAAGTAGCTGATTTTTTTACTAATAAGGAAACAAAATGAAAAAACACTTAACAATACTTGCATTATTTCTCTTTTTAGCAAGTAATATTTTAGCCCAATTCGGTTTAACTACTCAATATGTTTCAACCAAAGTCTTTAGTTCTTTTGATAAGGTTCAACCAAACAGTGAAATTAAAATTGCAATTGAACTTAATATACTTGAACAATATCATATTAATTCAAATAAACCCAAAGATGAGTTTTTAATTCCAACAGAATTAATTATTAAATCAAAAAATGTATCTATTGTTTCAATAACATATCCAAAAGCGAAAGATGTTTCATTTAGCTTTTCTGATGAATTAGTTTCTGTTTATGAAGGAAAGGAATTTATTGGTGCCGTTTTAAAAATTTCTGATTCAGTTAATGTTGGAATTATGGAAATTCCAATTGAGATTAGCTATCAGGCATGTAACGATGCTAGTTGTATGGCTCCAACAAGTGTATTGGACACGTTAAGAGTTGAAGTTGTTAATAATACAACACCAATTAACGAAGTAAACCAAGAAATATTTTCCAATTTGAATATTTCTTATACTCCTGTTCAAACAACAATTGAAAAAAATGATGATGGAATTGCATCAACATTAGAATCAAGTGGACTTTTGTTGAGCATCTTGTTCGTATTTTTGGGTGGTTTAGCATTAAATCTTACTCCCTGCGTTTATCCACTTATTCCTATAACAATTGGCTATTTTGGTGGACAAAGTGAAGGAAAAACAAGTAAACTATTTGTCTTAGGTGTTTTATATGTTTTAGGAATGGCTTTAACTTATTCAGTTGTTGGAGTTGTAACTGCAATGAGTGGCGCAATATTTGGCACACTTTTGCAAAATCCAATTGTAATAATTGTTATTGCTGCAATTTTTGTTGTTCTCGCATTAAGCATGTTTGGGCTTTATGAAATTAAAGCTCCAGATTCACTTATTACAAAAGCTGGGGGTGCTAGAACTGGAATTTTTGGTGCTTTCTTTATGGGCTTAACAATGGGAATAGTTGCAGCTCCATGTATTGGACCTTTTGTGCTTGGATTAGTAACTTATGTTGCTGCTAAAGGTGATGTTTTCTATGGCTTTATAATGTTCTTCTTTCTTGCTGTTGGCTTGGGTGTTCCATACTTATTTCTTGCAATTTTTTCTGGAAGAATTAAGTCACTTCCGCGAGCTGGTTTCTGGATGGAAGGAGTGCGAAATATTTTTGGTTTTATCTTAATTGGAATGGCAATTTATTTTGTTAATCCTATATTACCAAAGATTATTGCTAATTATTTATTACCAGTTTTTATGATTGGCGCAAGTATTTATTTATTATTTATTGATAAATTAGCTAACAATTTAACGGGTTACAGAATTTTTAAATCAATATTTTCAGTATTAATGATTGTTATTGCTACTTGGATGCTTTGGCCTGTTGAAAAATCTGCCCCAAATTGGGAAAAATATAGCACCGAAAATTATGAAACTGCATTGCAGAATAATAATAAAATTATTATTGATTTTTATGCCGATTGGTGCATTCCTTGTAAAGAGTTAGACGCTTTAACTTTTTCTGATGCCAAAGTTATTTCGGCATTAGCCAATTTCAAATCTCTAAAAGTAGATATGACAAAATCGTTATCGAAAGAAACTGAAATAATTAGAGAAAAATTTAACATTGTTGGAATGCCAACAATTCTTTTAATTGATTCAAAAGGTAACGAAGTTGAAAGATTAACAGGTTTTATGAACGCAAAAGAATTTTTAGAAATGGTTAAAAAAGTTAATTAGTTTAAGTTTTTGTTGGAATATTTAGAGCTAATAACTATTTTACAAACTTATGTTTTACATAATAAACTAATTATTTAATAATAGAAAGAGTTTAATAAAAACAATGGCACAAGAAGAAAAAAACGGTAAAGAAATTAAACACCTAAATGACGTAACCGTTATGTTTGCTGGTGATTCTGGTGATGGTATGCAGTTAACAGGAACACAGTTTAGCGACACAACAGCGTATTTAGGAAATGATTTAAGCACTCTTCCCGATTATCCATCAGAAATACGTGCTCCTCTTGGAACACTATACGGAGTTAGTGGATTTCAATTACATTTTGGATCAAGTAGTGTATTCACACCTGGAGATATTACAGATGTGCTAGTTGCTATGAATCCAGCAGCTTTAAAAGTAAATGTGAAAAATCTTAAACAAAGAGGAATTATTATTTGTAATAGCGATGCTTTTGACGCGAAAAATTTGAAATTAGCAAAGTATGATTCAAATCCATTAGAGGATGATTCCCTTTCTGGTTATAAAGTTTTTCCAGTTCCAATTACTTCTTTAACTGTTGAAGCATTAAAAGATTGCGGTCTTAAACCTAAAGATGTTACAAGAAGTAAAAACTTTTTCGCACTTGGTTTAATGTATTGGTTATTTAATGAACCATTAGAACCAACTTTAGAATGGGTTAGAAAGAAATTTTCTAAAAAAGTTGAAATTATTTGTGGTAATGAAAAAGCACTTAAATCTGGATATTACTATGGTGAAAACACAGAACTTTTTGCTTCTAGATACAAAATTGCAAAAGCAACCTTGCCCAAAGGAACTTACAAATCAATTTCAGGTAATGAAGCAACTGCAATTGGCTTAATTGCAGCAAGTAAATTAAGCGGTTTACCTTTATTTTTAGGGTCATACCCAATTACACCAGCTACTGATATTTTGCATCATTTAAGTAAATATAAAAACTTTGGTGTTAAAACTCTGCAAGCAGAAGATGAAATAGCTGGTATTTCGTCTGCTATTGGAGCTTCTTTTGGCGGAAGTTTAGCTATTACAACAACTTCTGGACCTGGATTGGCTCTTAAAACTGAAGCCACTGGATTAGCATTAATGTTAGAACTTCCTCTTGTTATTGTAAATGTACAACGTGGTGGACCTAGTACTGGTTTACCAACAAAAACAGAACAATCCGATTTATTGCAAGCTATGTATGGAAGAAGTGGCGAATCACCTGTAGCTGTTGTTGCAGCAACAAGTCCTTCAGATTGTTTCTATATGGCAATTGAAGCATCAAGACTAGCTCTTAAATATATGGTTCCAGTAATTCTTTTAACCGATGGATATATTGCTAATGGTGCAGAACCATGGAAAATTCCTCATGTAAATGAATTAGAAAAAATTGAAGTTACTCAAAGAACTAATCCTGAAAATTTTCATCCATACGATAGAGATGAAAATCTCGCTCGTCCTTGGGCTGTTCCTGGAACACCTGGTCTTGAACATCGAATTGGTGGATTGGAAAAAGAAAATATAACTGGTGCTGTTAGTCACGATCCTGAAAACCACGATTTAATGGTTAGAATTAGAGCACAAAAAATTCAAAATATGCAAAATACTATTCCAGAGTTAGTAGTTGATGGTGACCAAAGTGGTGAACTTCTTGTACTAGGATGGGGTGGAACAATGGGTTCTATAATTGAAGCCGTAAATGATGCTAGGAAAAAAGGGATGAATGTTTCTCGTGCTCAATTAAAATATATTAATCCTTTTCCTAAAAACCTTGGTGAAGTTCTTTCAAAATTTGATAAAGTAATAGTACCTGAAAATAATATGGGACAATTAGCAAAAATTCTTAGAGATCAGTTCTTAGTTCCAGTAATTCAATTTAATAAAATGAGAGGATTACCATTAAAATCTTTTGAAATAACTGAGAAAATTGCTGAAGTTCTTGGAGGAAAAAATGACTGATAAAATAGATGTAGAAGAAGTAAAACTAACTACAAAAGATTTTCAATCTAATCAAGATGTACGTTGGTGTCCTGGTTGTGGGGATTATTCTGTTTTGGCACAAGTTCAAAAAGTATTTCCAACACTTGGTATTAGAAAAGAAGATTTTGTTTGGATTGCAGGAATTGGATGCTCAAGCCGATTTCCATATTACATGGATACATACGGTCTACATGGAATTCACGGACGCGCTCCAGCCATTGCCACTGGATTAAAAGTTGCCCGACCTGAACTTTCTGTGTGGGTTTCAACTGGTGATGGTGACTTGATGTCAATCGGCGGTAATCACTTTATTCATGCTTGCAGAAAAAATATTGACTTAAAAATTATCCTTTTTAATAATAAAATTTATGGATTGACAAAAGGACAGTATTCTCCTACTTCTGAAAAAGGTAAAATTACAAAAAGTTCTCCTTATGGAAGTATTGATTACCCTTTTAATCCAACCACTCTTGCTTTAGGTAGTGAAGCAACTTTTGTAGCTCGTACACTTGATAGAGATACAAAACATCTTCAGGAAATGATTAGAAGAGCCGCTGAGCATAAAGGAGTAGCATTTTTAGAAGTGTACCAAAATTGTGTAATATTTAATGATGGTGCTTATAGCGATTATACCGATAAAGAAACAAAACCTGATTCTATCATTATGTTGGAACATGGTGAACCATTGATTTTTGGTAAAAATTTCGATAAAGGCGTTATGCTAAATGGATTTAATCCAGTTGTTGTTGACCTTAATGACGGAGTTCATTCAGTAAATGATTTGCTAGTTCATGATGAGTTTGATGAAAGTCCAGTTAGAGCTTTTATTTATTCTCACATGACTGATGATCCTAAAATGCCTACTCCTATTGGTGTTTTTAGACAAATTTTGAAACCTACTTATGATCAAGGCGTAGCTGCTCAAATTCATGATGTTACAGCTAAAAAAGGTGAAGGAGATTTGGAAGCTCTTCTATTTAGTGGAAACACTTGGGAAGTTGAATAATTTTCCTCTCTTTATAAATTTAAGGCGAAGAGATTTCTTCGCCTTTGTTATTTTAAAGAAATTCTATTTATAATGATGTTTAATAATTTTCTCCTCCAATTTCCGTTACAACCATACAATTTGTAACTTACACAAGTCTATATGAATTACTAATAAAAAATAAGGTTAAAAGTTAATTATTTATGAATATTATAATTAAAAATATATTTGATCAAATTAAATTGAACAATAATTTTGTAATTACTACTCACGCTAATCCAGATGGAGATGCAATTGGCTCTGAACTAGCTTTGGCAAGATATTTAAGCTCAATTAAGAAAAATGTAAAAATATTAAATTGTAGCCCAACTCCCGAATATTTGAAATTTATGCTTAACTCTGAAGATGAAGTTTTTGAGTTTGACCCAAAATTGCAAGCCGATTTAATAAAAAAAGCGGATGTAATTTTTGTCTTAGATTTAAATCATCTTAATAGAACTAAATCGCTTGAAAATTTTATTAGAGAAAGTGCTTCGGTAAAAATTTGTATTGATCATCACGAATATCCCGAAGATTTTGGGAAACTTGGCTGGATTGATACTTCAAGTTCATCCACTGGAGAACTGATTTATAAATTAATCAAAACCACTAATACAAAAATAAATTATGAATTTGCTGTCCCAATTTATGTTGCGATAATGACTGATACTGGTTCATTTAAATATGAACGAACAACTTCTGAACTTCACAGAATTACAGCTGAACTATTGGATGCTGGTGTGGTTCCAAAAATTATCCACCAGGAAATATATGAGCAAGGAAGCGCAAACCGAATTCAGCTTTTAGGTCGTGCTTTCAATTCCCTTGTTATTGATGGAGATGGTAAAATAGCTTATATGAAAATTACATCACAGGATTTAACTGAAACAAACACAACTGAAGAAGATGTAGAAGGATTTGTAAACTATACACTTTCTATTAAAGGTGTTGAAGTTGGCATTTTCTTTTTTGAATTGGAAAGTGGTTTCAAAATGAGTTTTCGCTCAGCTACTAAAGTTCCAGTAAATAAATTAGCTGCCGAATTTAACGGCGGTGGACATTTTTTTGCTGCCGGTGCAAGGCTTGAAACTGAAAATATGGAATCAACTATTCCAAAAATAATTGAAACTGCAAATGAATATTTACAACAATATTTAAAGTAAGGAGAAACAATGTTATTTGATTTAAAAATCTCATCTAATAAAACAGACTTTTACAAAAAGAACAATTCACTTTTAATTAAATTTTTCGTGGAAGAAAATAATTTAGAAAATGAATATTCGGAATTTTTAGAAAAGCAGTCTTTAACTTCCAACACAGGTTTGCTTAAAAGCTTTCTAACAAAGGATAAAAAAGAAATCTCGTTTACAAATGTTGTATCAAAACCAGATTTGTTTATTCTTAAAAAAGTGTTTGTTGATAATAAATTTGATATTGATATTTTTCGCGATTTTCTATCCAAAACTATAATTGATTTAAAGGATAACGAAATTGAAAATATTGAAATACAGATTCCTAGCTTTTTAATATTTAAGGATATTTTTTGTAATGAAGCTTATTATTACCAAACATTTGTTGAAGGTATTTTATTAGGCAATTATAATTTTGACAAATACAAAACAGATAAAAAGAAGTTAAAAAAATTAGCAATAAATTTTTCTTCCGATAATGATGCTATTTTGAAAGCAGCTATTATTGTTGCAGAAAATTTGCTGAAAGCTGTTTATTTGGCAAGGGACTTATCCAACGAACCAGCAATCACTTTAACTCCAGCTGAATTGGTTAAAGTTACTAAAACATTTTTAAGCAAAGTGGGAGTTTCAGTTACTTCGTTCAACAAAGCAGAATTAAAGAAAAGAAAAATGAATGCAATACTTGCAGTTGCCGAGGGAAGTGCAAATCCCCCGTTCTTATTAAAAATGCATTATAAACCCAAAGGAAAAGTTTCTAAAATAATTGCGCTTGTTGGAAAAGGAGTTACATACGATTCTGGTGGTTATTCCATTAAACCAACTGATGGAATGATTGAAATGAATGGCGATATGTCAGGTGCTGCAACTGTTATAGGCACAATTTATGCAGCAGCTTTAAATAAATTGCCAATTGAAATTATTGGAATTGTTCCCGCTGTTGAAAACATGATTTCTGGTGGTGCTTATAAACCTGGAGATATTATTGCTACAGCAAGCGGAAAAACAATTGAAGTAAAAAATACTGATGCGGAAGGGCGCCTTGTTCTTGCAGATGCGTTGGAGTTTGCAAGTAAACAAAAACCAGATGAGATAATAGATTTTGCAACATTAACCGGTGCCATTGTTGTTGCACTTGGTGAGTTTACTTCAGGTCTATTTACTAAAAATGATAAAATTGCAGAAGCACTAAATATTTCTGGAAATAAAACTTTTGAACGAGTTTGGAGAATGCCATTTTGGGATGATTTCAAAAAACAATTGGATAGTGATACAGCTGATATTAGTAATTTAGGATCTCGTTGGGGTGGAGCAATTACTGCAGCAAAATTTCTAGAACAATTTGTGGATGAAAAAATTCCATACGCGCATATTGACTTGGCAGGGCCAGCTCTTAAACATAAATTCAGAAGTTACACTGAAAAATTTAATACCGGCTATGGTGTTAGATTAATGTTTGATTATTTGAAGAATAAGTAATTCTATAGAAAGAAACCTCCAAGGTTTTTGAAACCTTGGAGGTTTATATTATTTTATAAAAAAAACAATAATATCGTTTAACTACAGCCAGTAGTAGCACCGCAAGTATTACATTTTAAGCAAGTTCCATTTCTAACCATAGTCATACTGCCACATTCTGGACAAATATCGCCAGTATAGCCTTGTTGTTTCGCTTTCATACGATCACGAGTTGCAGAACTTAATTTATTATGTATAGCAATTTTTGCGCGTTCATTTGACATGCTATTTTTTACTATATCATCTCTATCTAGAATAATAGTTCTCTCGCTAATTATTTCTTCACTTTCAAAATCTGGTTCAATTTTTGGAAGATGATCACTATAACTTTTACTAGTAACCTCTTCATCAATATGTGCCAAATCATTTCTATCAAGATAAGAAACTGCAAGCTCTCTAAAAATATAATCGATAACAGAAGTAGACATTTTAATTCGCTTGTGTCCAGATACTGGTCCAGATGGTTCAAAACGGGTAAATATGAAAGCATCAACAAATTCTTCAAGTGGAACGCCATGTTGAAGCCCTAATGAAATTGCTATTGCAAAGTTATTAAGCAAACTTCTGTAAGCTGCACCTTCTTTTGCCATATCAATAAATATTTCGCCAAGCTCACCATTATCATAATCACCAGTTCTTAAATAAACTGTTTGTCCATTAATTTTAACTTTTTGAGTGTATCCATTTCTTCTATCTGGAAGTTTCCTACGTTTTGCTATATATCTGTGAATAATTTTTTCAGCAACTTTAACAATGTCATTCTCTTCTTTATATTCAATCATTTCTTCAATAATATCATCATCAGAAATAGAATTTAAAGGCTGAGATAATTTAGAACCATCACGATAAATTGCATTTGCTTTTAATCCATATTTCCATGATTTAATATATGCATCTTTAATTTCGTCCACAGAAGCTTCATATGGAAAATTTACAGTTTTAGAAATTGCACCTGATAAAAAAGGTTGTGCAGCAGCCATAATATTAATATGAGCATCAGCAGCAATAAAACGAACACCTTTTTTACCACATTTATTTGCACAATCAAATACTGGATAATCTTCTGTTTTAAGAAATGGGGCACCTTCAATTGTCATTGTACCACAAACAAAATCATTTGCAGAAGCTATTTCTGTCCTAGAAAAACCTAGATATTCTAACAAATCAAAATCAAAATCATTAAGTTGTTTTTCTGTAAGTCCAAGTTTTCCTTTAACAAAATCATCTCCCAAAGAAAATCTATTAAATGCAAATCCAAGCTCAAAAACGGAAGGAAGCATCGATTCAACTTTTTCAATAATTTCATCAGTAAAACCACGAGCTTTTAAAACTTCTGGGTTAATATATGGACATCCTTTAAGAGTTCCAGAACCTTTAGCATATTTTACAATTTCAGTAATTTGTTCTTTATTGTAGCCAAGTTTGCTAAGTGCTGGTGGAATTGATTGATTTATAATTTTAAAATATCCACCACCAGCAAGTTTTTTAAATTTTACTAGAGCAAAATCGGGTTCAATTCCTGTAGTATCACAATCCATTACTAATCCAATAGTTCCAGTTGGAGCAAGAACAGTAACCTGTGCATTTCTGAATCCATATTCGCTACCTAATTCAACTGCTTTATCGGCATCTTCACGTGCAGCTTTAAGTAAATCAGAAGGACAATATTTTGGATTAATTCCTTTTGGAAATATTGTCAATCCCTCGTATTCTTCAAGTGGAACATTGTAAGCAGCGCGCTGATGGTTTTTAATTACACGAATCATTGTGTCTTTGTTTTTTTCGTGCATAGAGAATGTACCAAGCTGCTTTGCCATCAATGCCGAGGTTGCATAAGAAGTCATATGCATAATAGCTGTAATTGCGCCTGTAATAGCTCCCGCTTCTTTGCTATCGTATGGAATACCTTGTCGCATGAGCAAAGAACCAAGATTTGCATATCCAAGTCCTAAAGTTCTAAAATCATAACTATTTTGTGCAACTTCTTTGCTAGGATATTGTGCCATCAATACACTTATTTCCAAAACTATAGTCCAGAGATGCGCAGCATGTCTAAAACTATCAATTAAAAATTGTTGTTTAGTATCATCAAAGAATTTTACTAAATTTAATGAAGCAAGGTTACACGCAGTATCATCCAAGAACATATATTCGCTACAAGGATTTGAAGCACGAATTTCACCACTTTCTGAACAAGTATGCCATTGATTAATTGTTGTGTGGTACTGAAGACCTGGATCAGCAGAAGACCAGGCAGCAAAGGCAATATCATCCCATAAATTATTAGCACGAATCGTTTTCATTGCTTTAGGCTTTCGGTTTTCTGCTTTAGCTTTTCTCTTTTCACCACGAGCAAGCAAACTCCATTCGCCATCAGAAATTACTGCATTCATGAAATCATTAGTTACACGAATTGAATTATTTGAATTTTGACCAGAAACTGTTGCATAAGCTTCAGAATTCCAATCAGTATCATAAGTTGGAAATTCTATTGATTTAAACCCAGCTTTAGCTAGTTGAATTGCACGTTCAATATAATTTTCAGAAATTCTGGATTTGCGGGCTTCAATTATTGCACTTCTTAAATGCTTGTTAGTTTTTTTGCTAAATCTGTCATTTTCTGGATGTTCCATGTAACAAGCTGAGATTATATTATTTAAATGAATATTATTTAAATGAGAGCCAGTTACAATAGAGGCAACTTTTTGTTCTTCAACAACTTTCCAATTAATAAATTCTTCAATATCTGGATGATCAATATCGAGTGTAACCATTTTTGCAGCGCGACGAGTTGTGCCTCCAGATTTAATTGCACCAGCAGCTTTATCTCCAATTTTTAAGAATGACATTAAGCCAGAAGATTTTCCACCACCACTAAGAGGTTCATCAAATCCTCTAATTTCTGAAAAGTTTGTCCCTGTTCCAGAGCCGTATTTAAATAAGCGGGCTTCACGTGTCCACAAATCCATTATTCCACCTTCGTTCACTAAATCATCTCTCACTGATTGAATAAAGCATGCGTGAGGTTGTGGATGAGTATAAGCATCTGTTGATTCTGTTAATTTTTCTGTTTTGTAATCAACAAAATAGTGACCTTGCGCTGGACCATTAATACCATAAGCCCAATGCAAGCCTGTGTTAAACCATTGTGGGCTATTTGGTGCTGACATTTGATTTGCTAGCATATAAAGATGTTCATCGTAAAAAGTTTTAGCATCTTCCTCAGAATCAAAATAATTTGCTTTCCATCCCCAGTATGTCCACGTTCCAGCAAGCCTATGAAATACTTGTCTTGAATCATTTTCAGAAGAGAAACGTTCTTTTTCTGGCAGTGCCTCTAATCTTTCAGAATCAGGAGCAGAAGGTTGAAGCCATTTTGGAACTCCTTTTTCGTTGTTCTTAATCGTCAATCTGGGAACTCCAGCTTTTCTAAAGTATTTTTGAGCTATAATATCGGTAGCTACCTGTGACCAACTTTTAGGTACGTAAACATCCTCCATTTTAAAAACTATTGAACCGTCAGGGTTCTTAATTTCTGATGTTCTTTTAACAAACTCAATTGAGTTGAAGGGACTAGTATCAGGAGTGGTAAAAAGTCTTTTTATCTTCATTCAGAACTCCTTATTTAAAGATATTTATACATATGTCCTCGTAACTTATTGTATTATAACTAGTTATGGGAATATATGTGTTTGTGAAATTACTAATTAATTGAGATTCAAAATAAGAATATTTTTTTTAGGAAACAATATTTAAAGCAATATATTAATTTACAGACATAAATGTACACTATAATATTTATTATTTTTCTTTGATATCATTTCATATTCTAATGATTTACTATGAAAAAAAAAAATTGTATTTTAGATAATTATTTTAATTAAATAAGGTTATTATGGAATACAAACGAAGTGCAGGAATTCTATTACATCCAACATCTTTACCAGGTAAATATGGAATAGGTGAATTGGGAATTGAAGCAATCAATTTTATCGATTTTTTGGATAATAGTGGACAAAAACTGTGGCAAATCTTTCCATTAGGACCTACTGGTTATGGTGATTCGCCCTATCAAAATTTTTCAACATTTGCAGGCAATCCATATCTAATAAGTTTAGAAATACTTTTTGAAGAAGGATTGCTATCCAAAACCGAATTGGATATGATGCCAATATCTGATCCCCATAAAGTTGATTATGGTTCAATTTATGTAAATAAGTTAAAAATATTACGAATTGCTTATGAAAACATGAAGAAAATGGGAAATTCAATTCTACATGAATGTGAAGATTTTTGCGAAAATAATAAAGATTGGTTAGAAGATTATGCGTTATTTATGGCAGTGAAAAATTATCATAATGGTATAGTTTGGAAAGATTGGGACAGAGAGATTGCATTTAGGGAAGACGATGCTATAAGCAAATGGAAAGTTATGTTATTGGACGATGTAGGTTTTCAAAAATTTTTGCAATTCAAATTTGCAACTCAATGGAAAGTAGTAAAAGATTATGCTAATGAAAAAGGGATACAAATTATTGGCGATTTACCAATTTTTGTTGCTTATGATAGTTCCGATGTATGGGCAAACACCTCCCTTTTTACCATAGATTCTGAAGGCAACCAAGAAACTGTTGCTGGTGTTCCTCCTGACTATTTTAGTAAAACTGGTCAGCTTTGGGGTAATCCTTTGTACAAATGGGATATTATGGAGAAAGATAATTTTAAATGGTGGCAAAGAAGATTACAAAAAATGTATGAATTGGTTGATATTGTGAGAATAGACCATTTTAGAGGACTTGAAGCCTATTGGGAAATTCCCGGTGATGCTGAAACAGCAATTAATGGAAAATGGGTAAAAGCTCCTGGCAAAAAACTATTTCAAACATTTAAAAATACTTTTGGTAATGTAAAAATTCTTGCTGAAGATTTAGGTGTTATTACTCCCGAGGTTGAAGAACTTAGAGATTCATTTAATTTGCCAGGAATGAAAATACTTCAGTTTGCTTTTGGCGAAGATGGAGATAGGAAATTTCTTCCACATAACCACATTAAAAATTGCTGTATTTATACTGGAACTCACGATAACGATACAACCAAAGGATTTTTTGATAATGAACGTAATTCAAAATCTGGAATTTATGAATGGGCTCAGAAATATCTTAATTTTTATGGTGATGATATTTGCACAGCATTAATTGTTGAGGCTTATAAATCAGTAGCCAATATAGTTATAATTCCAATGCAAGATATTCTTAATCTTGGAACTGATGCTAGGATGAATTTTCCAAGTAAACTTGGTGGTAACTGGATGTGGCGTTTCAGCTGGGATCAACTTCCTTCAGAATTAAGTAAACGATACAAAAATATGACAAAAATGTTTGAACGCTAATTTAATCATCCTAATTTTTAACTTTATGAAAGCAAACTTATGCTAGATTTTTTTAAGAATATTATTACTACTGAAAATTTTGCAGAAAATTATGATTCGCAAAAGCAATTACAATTAGCAACGTGCGCTCTTTTTATAGAAGTAGCAAACGCTGATGATGATTTTTCTAAAGTGGAAAATGAATTTATCAAAAAGATAATTAAAGAGAAATTTGGTCTTGAGGACGGCTTGGTTAATGAACTTCTTGAAGAATCCAGACTTAAAACCGAAAAAAGTATAAGTCTATATGAATTTACTAAGACTATTAATCAATTCTTTAATAAAAAAGAGAAAATTGAAATAGTTAAAAATCTTTGGAAACTAGTTTTTTCAGATGGGGTAATGGATAAATATGAAGAACATTTTATGCGTACAATTAGCAATAATTTACATTTACCACATTCCGAAATGATTGCCACAAAATTAGAAGCTAAAGAGGAGGCAAAGAATTAAATTATTCTTTGCTTCCAATTTCTTTTTTAGGTCTTGAAGAGTTGCGATTATAATTAGCTCTTTTATTATCTCTTTTCTTTGGAAATTTTTTTGCTAAATCTGCAGAATTTTCTTCCTTGCTTTTTTTTGCTCTCAAAACTGGAGGTAGTTCTTCATATAAATTATCTTCTGGGTATACTAATTCTAACTTACCTTTTAAATACTCTTCGATATTTGGAATATTGAAAGAATCATCATCACAAGCAAAACTTATTGAAACCCCTGCTAAACCTGCACGTCCAGTACGACCAATTCTATGAACATAATCTTCTGGATCCACAGGTAAATTATAATTTATTACGTGGCTAACATTATCAATATGAATTCCTCTTCCTGCAACGTCAGTAGCAACAAGAACTCTAAATTTTCCTTCTTTAAATCCGTCAAGTCTATTCATTCTTTTGCGCTGGTCAATATCCCCACTAAGTAAAGTTGCAGATATTTCATATTGCTCCAACCTATCAAACAAATCTTTAGCTGTATCTTTTCTATTACAAAAGATTAAAACTCTTGAGGATTCATCTTGCTTTAAAATATTAAACAGAAGTTTAAATTTATCGGATGCTTCAACAATATAATTTATTTGAGTAACTGTATCAGCAGCAATATTTTCTGGTTCAATTTCAACTGTAACAGCTTCATTAGTCCAACTATTAGCAAAACGTTTTATAGCATCTGGGAACGTAGCACTAAAAAATAAAGTCTGTCTCTTTTCTTTTTGTGGGGTTGCTCTTTCTATTTTTTTTACGTCAAGAATAAATCCCATATCTAACATTCTATCAGCTTCATCTAAAACTAATAATTCAACATTATCTAAATGAACTAATTTTTGTTGCATAAAATCAATTAAACGTCCAGGAGTAGCAACCATTATATCAATATAATTGCCTTTAATTTTAAACTGCTGTTTTTTATAATCCATTCCCCCAAAAACAGAAACAACCTTAATTGGTTGATATTTTACTAAATCTAAAGCATCTTTTTCAATCTGTTGAACAAGTTCACGGGTTGGTGCCAGTATTAATACACGTGGATTAGCTTTTAATCGTTTAATACTAGGGTCTCGTTTTACCAATTTAGCAATTGCAGTTATTAAAAAAGCTGCTGTTTTACCAGTGCCTGTTTGAGCACGACCAATTGCATCTTTTCCATTTAATGTGCTTTTTAAAACTCCTGCTTGAATTGGTGTGCAGTATTTAAAACCTAAATCAGCTATTGCATGAAGCACACCATTTGACAATTTAAAATCGTAAAACCTTACTCTACCTTTTTCTTCTGGAACTGGAAAATCTTTTGGAGTCCATTTTTTTTCGATTTCAGGTTTAGCAATTACCTTTGGTTTAGAAGAAATAGATTTATTTGGTAGATTCTTTTTTTTAGAATCAATTGAATGCGATTTTTTATTTTTTACTTCCTCTTTAGGTTGATTTATTGGAGGTGCTTTGGTAATAATTTTTTTCCTAAATAGGCTCAATATTTTTTTTAACATAAAACTCTCTTAAAATTACAATGAAAGGATTTTTGTTGGGATATTTCTCCAAAGGAATCTAATAGGCATCTGTTTACTAGTAAGGTTTACTCAGATTAAACTTGTCAAATTTTATGGGTATTTGTTTCTTCGCAAATCATTTCAAAAATATATTAACAGTACAAAGTTACTGATAATGTGTCTTATTAACAATTTAATAAAAAACCCCTTTAGAACTAATTCCAAAGGGGTTAAAAGAAAAAGTACTTATATTTTTTATTTCATTAATATCATTTTTTTAACCACATTAAATTCTTTTGAATCAGCAATTGATTCAGCTTGAATTCTATAAAGATAAACACCAGAAGCAAGATTGCTTGCATTCCAGTTAACTGTATGAACTCCAGCATTTTTAGTATCATTAACTAAAGTTGTAACTACTTCACCAAGCGAGTTAAACACTTGAAGTTTTATTTTACTTGCAGAAGGTAAAGAGAAACTTATTTTTGTACTTGGATTAAATGGATTTGGATAGTTTTGACTCAATTCAAATTTAGATGGAATAACTATTTCATCATTTACACCAACAAATTGATCTTGAATTTTAATATTATCAACAGACCATCCCCAACCAGTTGTTAACTCATCGGCATGAAGTCTAAAACGAATTATTAAAACATCACCATCAGAAAATTTGTCTAACAGATTTATGTTATGTGTTTTATACATAGCAGGGGTTCCCTTTTGGCTTCCTGAATAAGCTGTATTCCATTCGCTATATAATCTTGAATCGTAACCGTCTTCAAGTTGAATCCAATCACCACCATTAGTAGCTTCAACTATTACATAATCCCAAAATTCAGCATCACCATAAACTGTTCCTGCTTCACCTGGTTCAACAATTGCAATGTCGTCATAACTAAAAGTACCATCACTGCCATCAACAATTATTGGAACTCTTAAAATTGCAGAATAATCGGTTAAATTTGAATATGGATGTGGTGAATTTAATGATCCATCTAAAAATCCACTTGCAGTATTTATAACTAAATCATTTAATATTAAATCACCACTATCTGTAGCAAAATTATTAACGTAGCCCTTTGCTTGCGCCAAAAGTTCAAAGATTTCAACATTAGTTGAAGTAGATTTATATGCACGTGCGCCTTTTATTGAACTTAAATAAACTGCCGCAGTACCTGAAGTAGAAACTGGAACAACCAAAACTGTATCAACAATATTGTTAGATGTAATAGTTAGTACATTTTTTCCACCAACAATAACGTGTGTTGAATCATAAACTGAACGCAAAGAAGCGTTAATAATTAAACCAGCTGCTCCAACGTTTGCTGAGTTAAGAACTGGAGAAAGTGTAACCATAGGTGGTTTATGATTTGCTAATTCTGGTAACGAAACAGACCAAATTCCACGTCCGTGGGTTCCAACAACAACTTCGTCATCAACAATTCTCATTTCCCAAATTGAAACTTGAGGAAGTCCATTATTAGCAATATGCCATGTAGCTCCACCATCAATAGATTCAACAATACCAATATCAGTTCCAGCCCAAATAATATCTGTATTATAAGGCATAACAGACACGCAGTAAACAGCAACATTTGGAAATCCATTTGTACTTACAGAACCTGAGCCAAAACCTGTAATTTCTGACCAATTTTGTCCGTAATTAGTTGTTCTAAATATTTTTCCATAACCAGAATATGAGAAAGTTACATAAGCAGTAGCTTCATCCGTTGGATGTGTATCTAATCCTGAAAACATTCCACCATCAATAAGGTCATTGCCATTAACTTGTGAAAAAGATAATCCACCATCTTTGGACATAAAGAGACTACTAGAATATGCACCTGCCCAAACTACTTGAGGTTCGGCAATAGAAATTGCAACTTGTGCAAAGCTAAAATATCCTGCAGAAGCAAAAGCGGAAATTGGATAAAGTGTCCAACTAGTGCCAAAATTCTCACTCTTATAAACACCTTCGGTTGTAATTGTATATAATAAATCTGGATCGCTATAAGATTTTGCAATTTTAGAAATAAATGGAGAAACTGCACTATTACCCCAACCGTTAAAACCAACATTTGCAGCAAAATATGATTGTCCACCATTTTCAGTTTTCCAGAATCTATTGAATTGAGAACCACCAATCATTTTTTGTCCATCGCCATAATGCCATGAAACTTCAAAACCATCGCCACCAATGCGGAAAATATAAGGTGTAGTTTTATTAGCATCAACATTTTTTGCTGATTCCCAAGTTCCATTATCTTGCATACCCCCGATATATCTACTTCCACCAGGTTGCTTATCAACACCGTAGAACTGAGATGTATTATATCCATTTAATCCAACTTCTGTAAATGAAGCTCCAGCATCATAAGAAACAGCAATGCCACCATCATTTCCATTTAAGAAAATAAATTCTTTTGCAGCATTGTTTGTTGGAAATAAAGTAATATTATGATGATCCACATGTGTATAAGTATTTGTTGGATACTGACCATAACCATCAGTAATAGCAACAGTAGTTCTTGAAAGTGCTGGTAATTTACCAACTTCAACTACTAATTTAAAATCTGGAATATTTGCTGCATCCCAAGTTTTACCAACTGCCATTTTAAAAGCAACAACATAGCTGTTTTCAAATTTAAGACCTAAATCTTTTGCAATATCAGAAGAAGGATTTGCAGCATCATAATCAACATTATTTACAAATATTATGTCTCCTCGAGAAGCTCCCAAATTAAATACACTGTTTGCATAAACATCTGTAAACGAACACATTAATTGTTTATTATTTGTAATATCCCAAACTTCAAAAGGAACATCTACATAATTTTTATATTGATTTGTATTATTAGAGAATAAATGAGCTTTTTGAGTCTTTCCAGGCCCAAATTTGATTTCAATATTTGTCAAACCTGAATTTAACAAAACATCTTCGCCCCAAAAATCATTTCCAGTTCCTAAACCACCATTTCTTTCTGGTAAGGCTTTTGGAGTATAAGCAAATAATGTGTCTAAATTAGTATCAGTAATATTTGTAATTCCAAATACTGAATCAGACTCAATATTAGCTTGCCATAAATCAATACCACCCATATAAACTATATTTTCGTCAAATGGATTTACACCAATTGTATTATCATACCAACCTTGTTCACCCAACCAAGCTTTATCAGAACCATCATTTTCTGGAACTTCAATCCAAGTATTACCACCATCAAAAGTTGCAAACATTGAATTTGGGGCAGAATTTACAGATGCATAAAGTCTGTTAGTATCTGTAAGAGCTGCGGCTATTTCAATTCTTCCACCACCAAATTTGGCTTTTTCGGGTAAATTCCAAGTAGTTCCAGCATCAAGCGAGCGAATAACACCTTGAGATGTTGGGGCAAAAAGTGTACTAAAGTTTTTAGGATTAGCTCTTAAATCTTGCGCTTGGCCAGAGTAAACTTTATTCCAAGAGGCACCACCGTCTAAAGTTTTAAATATCCCAGATTTAGTGGCTGCCACAACAACATTTTCGTTATTTGGGTCAATTGCTAATCTATTAACAAAAGAAAAATCTGAATTTAAAACAGTTGAAGCTAACTGAGTCCAAGTGGCACCTTTATCGATAGTTTTCATAATTCCGTTACCTTCAATAGCATCAGCATTATTAAAACCTTCACCGGTTCCAGCATATAATACATTATTATTTGATAGTGCCATTTCCAAACAAGTAACTGCTAAATTTGGCATATTATCTGTTAAAGGAATCCATGTAGTACCAGCATCTGAAGTTTTCCAAACACCACCACCAACTGCGCCAGCAAACCATGTTTTATAATTTGCATCACTTGGGTCAACAACAAGAGCACGTGTTCTACCACCAACATTAGCAGGACCTCTCTCAACCCAGTTTAATGTTTCCATTATTTGGTTATTTGTATTTTTGTTAAGTTTTAACTGTTCCTTAGCTTTTTTTAGTTCAATAAAGCGATAATTTCTTGCATAATCTGGTGCTTTTTTGCCAGGAGCAGTACGTATTTTTGCATGAATTTCATCAAATTTATCTGGAGAATCAAATTTCATTTCTCCTTTTACTTTTTGTTTTTTCTGTGACCAGTTTTCTTTTGAAACTACTTTTGGGTCAGTGTTTTTCTTATTAAGAAAGCTTATCTGATTAGATTTATTCACGTCAGAGTCATTTTCGGGCAACCAATTATTGGAAATTAATATTGTTGCTGTAACAATTACAATTGCCGAAACTAATATTTTAAATTTGTGAGTTTTCAATTAACTCCTCCATTAAGTTTTGTTTTTGAATTTGTTTTTAAATTAAATATATAACCATGTTCATTATCAACATTTTTTTTGATCATTCCAGGAATTTCAATTACTTTAATTTCATAATCTGAAAACCAAGAAATTGTACCACTTCTAATAATTTTTTCTTCCACAATGGAGCTATCCAAAACGTTATAAACAAAATAACTGGTCGAACTCGTATTAGGAATTTTTGATTTTGGGGTACTTACACAAATAACGTAATCTTTGGTTCTATTATATTGCAGAATATAATTATTCCCAAATTTATTTTGCGCTAATTGTTCAACAATATTTGTTGAGTTTTTACTGCTTACTTCCACATTATTTGATTCTACTGACTTACACGAAACTACTAAAAGAAGTAGCCAAAAAAATACTTTTATTATTATTTTCAAAATACAATTTATTTGTTATAAAAGATGCAAGATAAGAAGTAATATTATTATGTTCAAGTTGAATATAAGAGCAAATTGGGATGTGTTGTAACTCTTTAAAAATGTCATAGATACGACTCTTTAGAAATGTCAGTAAAAAAGACATATTAGTATTTCAAAAAAAATGGATATTTGGGGCAAGGAGCTCACTGATGTATAAAAGAGACATGAAAGGTTTAAATAATTAGAAGAAATAAAAAGCAAAAAACTAACGATAAAGGAAGCATCACTGCTATCAGAAATAAGCGAGCGGCAATTCTAGTGGATAAATCTGCATATGAAAAGAATAAGTGGAATTATCCATAAATCACAAGGACTAGAATCCAATAGAGGCTTTAGCGAAAAGACAAAAGGAGTAGTGGTCATATAGGCTGGCAAAGGACGAAACGTCCTCACAGAAGACGAAGAGAAAGTAGAGTGTACATTAATTTCGAACTTCATTTTTGCAATTCATCCCACTCAAGTTCAAACATGGGATTAATTTGCTGATTATATGATTTTTAATCAAAACTTTTCATAACATTATTACTAATTAAGCCATAAATGAATATAAAAATACCAAAAATCCATATCCAGATATTTAAACTAATAAAAGCTGCGTTTGTTAATCCTATTACCGAAAATACGAATCCCAAACCAATTATTGGATTTGCATAGTCATGTTTAATTCTGTTTTTAATAATTAGAACAAATGATGAAAAATATATTACTGAAGTAATTAAATATTTGCTACTCCCATTGTAACTATGATCAACAAATAACATCACTATTCCAACAACTAAAAATATGATAGATGTAATTAAAAGTAAGGATAACCATACATACTTAAATCCTTTCTTTTGATGCATTTTTAATTCCTCAATTAAATATTAATAATCACATAAAGGCTTCACCGTTAGGTGGTCTAACCGATTATATGTTGTTACTTCAGTAATATTATTTTTATTGTTTTAGAATAATTTTTAGTTCTGTATTTCTTCGTATGTATTCCAATCCATATCTCTGCCCGGGAAAATCACTTTTGAGAAAGGCCATTCGTTTTTCATCCATTCTTTTACAGCATCGTATAATTCGGAATCATATCCCTTGTTAAAAGCATCAGTAGTAACCCAAAGGAATACTTGAGCCTCATACTCCTTTGCATGCATGGGAATTATATAAACACACCCAAGACATTCTTGCTCTTCGTGATTCATAACAGTGTAAGTAAATCCAACGCGTTTTTGAAATTCAGATTCGTGATTTTTTAGCGCCCTAAGATCATCTTCTATTGTAAGATCTTCCTGTGGCCAATTATCGTCCGGTCCAAAAACACCTTTTAAATGATCAATGCTGCTCATAACAGCTCGATAATCAAGTTCCACATCGGATGAACGTAACGGTCGCAGCAGCATTTGCTTTGTCATAAGTTTTTCGGGAACGTTGAAATTTTCAGGCACAAAAGTAAGCAGGTCTAAAAACTGTTTTGATAATTTATGCTCCGGATTAATCTCAAGGCATCTATTAAAATTATTTATGCATTCTTTTCGATTGAACTCGTAATAATAAAATTGTCCAAGTACTGAATAAATTTCAATTCTATCCGGGAATAGAGGTTTTACGCTTTCTACCAATTCAATTGCGAATGGGCGATCTCCCGTATTAAATTTATCAGAGGCTAATCCAAAAATTGAATTTAATATTGCTTTCGTTGAATCTGGATATTTTTCGTGATAAGAATTAATGACTTCGACAATTTCATCAATATTTTTAACGGCTGTTATTTTTTCAGTTATTTGTTTTTCTAACTGTTGCGCATTGATTGAAAGTATAGCGCTTATGAAAAAAATAAATATTTCAAGTCGTTTTATCATTTGAACCTTCTCTTAATATATTATTAAATTATTAACCTATTTTTTATTTAACTCAACTGGTGATTATTCTATTTTCATACATGGGAATTGATTTTCATTTTGCTGAATTACTATCCGGTTAACGTTTCCTTCTTTATCTTTAAGGAAATGGACCAACGCAACAGTCTGACGCAGAAAAAATTTCGAATTATTTTGAGCAATCAACTCAGCGAGGTTGATGTCGGGATCGGTATAAAATAATTTTCCTTTATCGAAGCTGATTGTAATTTCAAAATCTTCATCGAGTTTGTATTTGCCTGTATATTGTTTTAAAAAATCCTCATGCAATTCAACTTCATAGGGAATTAATATCGGGTTGTAACTTTCACCAAGTGCAATCGCCGCAAGACTCCGGTTTATCTCATTCACGAAAGGTGAGACATAATTGAAAAGGGAAATTACAACAACATCATCATCAACAAATCTTTGAATCATAGTTAGGAACCCGTTTATGCCGCCGCGGTGTTCAATCAATTTTCTTCCGAATGCATCTCTAACAAACCATCCGTAAGCATAGTTCGCTATAAATTGTGCAAACATTTTCTCAATTGATTTCGGGGAGATTAATTTATCGGTATACAATGCTCTATCCCATTTAAACATATCATTGACGGTTGAATAAATTGAACCTGCGCCGTTTGTGTATTGAACATAAAGATAATCAGCTTGAGTGATTCCATCGCCGGCATTATAATGCCCGACAGCTCTATCCCGGATAATTTTAGTATGCGAATCAATACCGGTATCATTCATTCCAAGCGGTTTAAAAATATTTTCCGTAAGAAATTCCTCGTAGGTTTTTCCGCTTACTTTTTCGATAATAAATGCAAGCAGAACATAACCGGAGTTGCTGTACTCAAACTTTTCTCCAGGTTCAAAATTAAGCGGCATATTTTTAAATCTCTCAATCACTTGTTGGATAGTATGCGGCTTACTCCACGTTTCATAGTGATCGGGAAGACTGCTGTAATTAACTACGCCGGATGTGTGTGTTAAAAGATGATGAATTGTAATTTTATTTCCGTTCGGGTAATCATGAATAAATTTGCTCAAAGTATCCTTTGTGCTGAGCAATCCTTTTTCTTCAAGCATCATTATTGCCATTGAAGTGAATTGCTTACTAACAGATGCGAGTCTGTATTTTGTATCGGTAGTACATTTTATATCATATTCCCTGTTGGCAATTCCGTAACCCTTGCTAAGTAAAATCTGCCCGCCTTTTGCAATTAATATAGAACCGCTGATTAAATCTTCCAACAATAACGGCGCGAAATATTCATCAACCTTTTTTTCGATGTCGTCAGTTAATTTCTCCTGCCCAACTATAAATCCTTGTATGATAAAAATTAGTACGAAAAATTCAATAAAATATTTCTTTATCATTGTTCTTTCCTTGCAAATTAATTGATAGGGATGCCACATATATTCAAACTCTTTTAGTAAAAGCAAGCTGCTTTAACCATTTCTTCCTATAAAGATTTAATTATGTTTAATGATCCTCCGATTAACGAACGAGAAGCATTTTTTTTGTTTGAATCATATCATCTTTTGATAACTTATAAAAGTATACTCCGCTCGCCAACTGTGATGCATCAAAACTTACGTTGTGTTCTCCCGCCGGCATATATTCGTTTACTAAAGTTTTGACAGTTCTTCCTAAACCATCATATACTGTTAGCAATACATGCCCGTCTTCAGGAATGGAAAACGAAATACTTGTTGAGGGATTAAACGGATTTGGATAATTTTGATATAGAATAAATTTTTCGGGCTGAATTAATTTTTCAGGCACTTCAGTGGGAGCGTTGTTAATACTATAAACTCCATTTCCGTGTGTGGCAACAGCAACTTCTCCATCAATGTTTCGAGTTGCGATCATTTCAACAATTACATTTCCGATTGTTTCCGAACCTTCTTGAATCCATATTGTATTTCTTCCAGCAAGGGCTGTAGTTGAATATAAACCGGTGCTGGTTCCGGCAAAATAAGTATAACTTTCATTTTGTACCAAAGTTTCAATCCATCGAACTGAAGGACCTGCTCCACTGCCATCCGATTTCTCTTCTAAATTACCTGAGATATCTTCCCAGCTCTCACCTCCATCTGTTGAATAATAGATACTTGGAATTCCATAGTTACCAAAGCATAACAGCACTTTATCAGCGTCGTTAGGATCAACATCAATTGAACGAGTAAAAGGCTGATATTGAAGTCCTAAATTCTTCCCTATATTGGTAACTGTTGGGGAATTGGTGTTCGCATTTTCAATTTTAAAAATTTCTCCTATCTCCGTTCCTACATATAAAATATTAGCCGGTTTTCGGGATACAGCCAAGCATGAGATTTTTGAACCTACTTCAACGAATTTTGTCCAATATTTATTTTTTTCAGTATTACTACCATCAATGGGAATTAGACTTATATTGTCACATCTTAGTATTTCTTTACCACCTGCCATATATATTAAATTATCATTATTCATATCGGCTATAAAAGGATTAAAAGGTTGGGGGTCGGAAAGAGACGGATTTACTTTAGTTAAGGCGTAAGAAATAGTTCCATCCACGCTTATATTAGATATCGCAGTTTCACCGAACTGGAATGATGTCATCAATTTTTTCCCACTGTTAACAAATTCGTTAAAACTTCCATCGCCCCAAAGTGCAAGTTTCCAACTTGCTTTTGAATCGTTATTATGAATATAATAGCTCCCGTTGTCCTGTAATCCGCCGACTATCTTATAATCTCCAGTTTCCCTCGGAATAGCAATAGTATAAAACTGAGTTGTATTGTAGCCATTATCTAAAGATTTCCATCTCATGTTTGATGGTTTTGTAATATCATCGGCTCTTCTCAAACCTCCGTCGTTTGCTGAAAATGCAATTTTGGGATTTTCATAAGAAAAAATAAGCAGGTGATTATCAACATGGTTTTCCTGATTTAAGTTTTGTGGGCCGTTAACCATAACAGTTTCCGATCTATTTAAAAAACCATTAGTAGATCTGTATAACAGGGTGCCTCCGACAAATACCATATTTTCATCTTCCGGGTAAACAGCAAGCACTAAAGAATAGGAATTAAAAGACTTGAACAGATTTTTGACATTTGAAGAACGGTTCTCCCAAATACAATTTTCTTTACTACTGTCGTTTGATACATGAGTATATTTCCAAAAGCCCTGCACGCTGCCAAGAAATGTTGTGTTCTCCTCGGATAAAAAGTATACGATATTCTCATTTGAAGGCGCTACAGCTAATATAATTCTCTGATGATTATTAGCAAAATTAGTCGGAGTTATTTTTTCCCAAACTACTCCGTCTTCAGATCTCCATATTCCTCTTTTGTTGCCGTTACTCATTGTAGCATATACAACGCCTGTTGAGGTTACAGCCACTTCCGAATACACTACACTGTTATTCTGATCTCCCAAAACATTAGTCCACACGGAACCTCCGTCGGTACTCCGAAAAATAATTCCATAAGCTGCAGCGTAAATTTCATCTTGCTCTAAATTGCTACGGTCAATTGCCATACTATTAATATATGAAAAGTAAGGGCTTACGTTTCTACCATACCTGTATGAAGTGGATTTCAACAAAATCCAGCTCTCACCATTATCAGTTGATTTAAATATTCCTACTCCACTCAACCATCCAATCCCGTTACTCTCGCCGGTTCCATAGTACCATGTATCTTCTTTTCCTGGACGAATATCTTGAATTAGGTATGAGACACTATGCATATCTTTCGGATGGGTAGTAGTATACCAGCTTTCACCGCCGTCAATTGATTTCCAAATACCGCCAGTTACACCGCCGGCTATAAGAATTTTTGGATTCCTAATATCAATTCCAAGCGCTCTAGTTCTTCCGCCCACATTATATGGGCCTCTATTTATCCATTCTCTTGAGGAAGAGATTTTGTTTAAAGAAGATTTTTGAACTTTATCAGCAAACTCCAATTCTCTAGCCCGAATGTTATCCGGAATTTTTCCTGTTAAAGGGTTTCTAAGTGTTTTCAGTAAATATTGTTTTTTAACCCCCGGATTTTGTAAACCCAGCGCTTCTGGAAATTCCGTGTTTGCCTGATCACTGGATATATTAATGCTTAAAAGAAAAACAATAAATGAAATAATTGCTCCTGATAAAAGGATAATAGTTTTGTTAAGGTTCTTCATAAAGGTTATACCTATTTACTTTACTAAAGTAAATTTTTTAGTATTCATAAAATCGTTAGTCGTAATTCTATAAAAATATACACCGCCTGTAAGATTTCCTGCATTAAATATTATTGAATGATTTCCCTGATTTAATTTTTCATTTAACAGCACTGTTACCTTTTGCCCTAATAAATTGAATATCGCCAGTTCTACATCCGATTGTTTGGGCAAATCAAATTCAATAGTAGTGCTTGGATTAAAGGGATTGGGATAATTCTGCATTAATTCAAATTTCGGTTCAATGTTTTCCAGTTTGGAGATACTTGTTAAAATTTGCCCAATCGGAATTTTTAAAAACAGAATATCAAATGCACCGGTGCCACTGGAATTTGTGTGTCCTGTTATAACTACAAATTTTTTATCGTTAGTCAAAATACCTTCCGAAGCCCATTCGGATTTGGTGTCTTTAACAATCTGCTTCTTAATTACATTCCCCAATCCGTTAATACCCAACACATAAATATTATTATTAGTAGATGCGGATTTCGTTGTACCACAAACAATATAATTTTCATCATCCCGTTTTAAAACCGAAGCACCGTAATCATAATAAGTACCTTCTCCAAATCGCTTGTTCCATCTCATCGTTTCGCCGGGCATTGTTTTCATTGCATATACATCATATAAATTCTGGCTGGTTATATCAGCGTCACCAACAATCATGTAATTCCCTTCATCGGCGGGGCATATTGAATTTCCCCAATTTTGATATGAAGATTCACCATAATTTTTCGTGAAATTACAATTACCTGCAACATCCATTTCAAATAGATATACATCGCGGTTGCCCCACCCCTGCGAATCAAATACTCCTGTTGATCCGACAATTAAAAATTTTCCATCATCGGTTTCAATAATATCTTTTGCAAATTGAGATTTATCATCACCCTTTGTTTTTGTCCAAAGTGTATCGCCGTTCGAATCGGTATAAATAAGGTAAACATCATCCTGTCCATTCCCGAATGATTCGGTATAACCTGCAATTAAATAATTCCCTATCGAAGTTTCAATAATTTTATTAGCTTGTTCCGAACCTGAACCGCCGTAATTTTTCTGCCAAATTTTGTTCCCATCTGCATCTGTTTTTATCAGATAAACATCTTCATCACCTGCACCGAAAGATGAGGTAAAACCTGCAATAACAAAACTACCATCGGCACATTCTGCAATAGAGTTTGCATAATCGTTGCCGCCTCCTCCAAAGGTTTTTGTCCACAATTGATTTCCCTCTGCATCGGTTTTAATTATTAGAACATCTGCATTCCCTTCTCCCTGCGAAAAAGTATACCCAGCAATTACAAATTCACCATCCTTTGTTTCACAGATTGTTCGTCCGCCATCGGAATTAATTCCACCATAGGTTCTTGAAATTACATCATCGTTTAGGGATAGGGTCTTACTTCCTATTTCTACATTATCAATCCTCTTGTTCTTATTCTGCCTATCAACGGCTTTTGCAATAGCATTACAATTTTGAAGATTGAAATAATCACCTGCAGCAGTAGTAACAATATTTCCGTCAATAACCGGGTAGTGATTTTTTCCAACAAATTTTGCTCCAGCAGCAGTATACTCGTTACTATACTTTGGATTACCCGTAACATTTTTGCCGTTTATCACTCCGGCAGCAGCTAAAACACGAACACCAGTGCAAGTTGCAGCTACCACCAGTCCAGAGTCAACTGCTGTTTTAATTAAATCCATTGTACCATTATTGTTTATTAAACTATTGCACGGTGGAGTGTTCGTCCATGAAGTAGCAGACATAACAACAACGCAATCATATTGTGTTATTCCTGTAACCTCGGAAATTAAAAGATCGGGTATTACAGCTGGGCAACCTAAAGGAGAGGCATATACGGGACATGCTTTAACTGTTCTTGTTAATCCAGCAATAGTTATATCCCATCCAAATCTTTCGAAATTATCTATGTTCAAGTAATAATTTGCACCATATTGATCGGGTAGGATTATCAATACTTTAACTTGATTCTGCGAAAACAAATTTATAAAAGTGATGAATGTAATTGCCAAAATTGAAGTTGTTTTTTTAAAATAATTGAAGCGTGCTTCCATTTTATCCTCGCGCCATTGTTAATATAAATCCCACAATAGTGGAAATTATATTTAATATATAGTCAATGTCATAAAACAAATACTATGTCACAAATAATGACATTCGATAGTTAATTAGAAATAATAAAAAACCAATTTACAAAATGATGAAAGGCAGAATTACAGGATATGCGGTTTAACAGACGGGCAAATAACGGTAATAATTTAACAATATTTTTAATAACTAATTATTTCATTTTCTCTTTCAGCTTTAAGGCGAATCTTCTGCTCATAATCAATGGTTTTGGTTCATCCTTTAGAAATATTTGGAATGAAGAATTAAACCAATCATCAACTCTATCTACATATTCAATATTAATAATAGTATTGCGATGTATGCGTACAAATTGATTATCAGGCAAACGTTCTTCCCACTCCTTCATAGTTTTAAGAACTAATCCTTTTATATTTTTTGAACAAACTAATTCCGAATAATTACCAGCGGAGGATATTTTTATGATTGTACTAATCTTAACGAAATGAAATGAATTATTTATCATGATAAAAATATTATCATCTGTATTAAACTTTTTATCCAATTTGTAAAGCTTAATTGCATCCTCGTTTAATCTCTCGATGGCAAGTTCAAGCCGCTTATGGGTTACGGGTTTTAATAAATAATCCTGTGCATTAATTTCAAATGCTTTTATTGCGTATTCGTCAAATGCAGTTACAAAGATTACTTTAATTTTCTTATCGATAGAACGCAAGAGCTCAAATCCCGATTTTACAGGCATTTGAATATCGAGAAATAATAAATCAGTATCAATTTTTTTCAATAACATTTCAGCTTCTTCAACCGAAGATGCCTCCCCGATTATTTCAATCTCGTTAAATTCTTCGAGCATTGCTTTTAAATCTTCACGCGCAAGTTTTTCATCATCAACAATAAATGCCGAATATTTCTTCATGATAACTCCATATCAATTTCAAGAATTGCTTTAACAAAACCGTTTTCTTCAAATATGTCAAATTTGTGCCTATCAGGATAAATAATTGCGAGTCGATTGCGAATATTATCCAAACCGGTTTTTGTGCCAATATCACTTAATTCCATGTTCGGTTCAAACCATTTGCCAGAATTTGAAATTGCTACTTTAAGTTTTTTATTTTCAACAACAGCTTCAATTTTTATTTGCAGCGGAATTTTGGATGTTTTCATTCCATATTTAATAGCATTTTCTATTAATGGATGAATAATAAATGAGGGCACAGGAAAATCGTCTGCTGATGAATCAATGTTAAACTCGAATTCAATTTTATCATCAAACCTAATTTTTTCAATTTCGGCGTAATACCGAATTGCTTCTACTTCATCGATAAGCGCAACTTGTGAACTGTTTTTTGTAATAAGGGAATAGCGATAAAACTCCGACAATTTGCTTACCATTTCAACAGCAGCTTTTTGATTACTACGGATAAGCGCTCTAAGTGAACTAAATGAATTAAACAGAAAATGTGGATTTACCTGATAACGGAGCATTTGCAATTGAGCACTTTGAGCAAGGAAATCAGCCTTTTGTGCCCGTTCTCTTTCGGCAGATATATCAAACCAAAACTTGATTCCAAAATATAGCATACTCCATGCCGTCATTATTGGAAAAAGCTGTGTCATTCTGAAAATGATACTTTTAATATTTAAAGCAGCTTTTAATCTCTCTTCGAAATGGTCCATTGGAAATGAGAAGTACACCAAATGTGAAAGGAAATATAACATTGCTGCAGATAGGAATGAAAACACTAGAATAATTGCCAAGGTTTTTGATAGTGAAATCTTTTTCATATAAAGTTTTTTATAGAAAGCTCTCAATATAATTGTGGCAATAAAACCAGTACTCCATTGGAGTGAATTGTTTAAATAATAAAGGAAACTCCTGCTTACTCCTTCCATCCATATGGTGGTAATAAGTGAATCCATCGTTATAAACGAAATCCAACCAACAGCATTTACAACATAAAATGAAGGCAGCTCTCCGCTGAACAATATATCTTCAATTTTCTTCATCGGAGACTAATAATCATGAATATTTGCTTTTTAAATTCCATCAATTTGGCAATAAATTTTTAATTGCAATATTTATTCAAAAATAAATATTTTGACTACAAATCTATCTTTATCCGAACATATTTACTAACCGCCTACACGATTATAAATCCACTGTTATAACTCTTTAAAAATGTCATAGATACAACTCTTTAGAAACGTCAGTAAAAAAAATATATTAGTATTCCCAAAATAAGGAATCTGATAGGCATCTGTTTACTAGTAAGGTTTACTCAGATGAAACTTGTCAAATTTTATGGGTATTCGTTTCTTTGCAAATCATTTCAAAAAAATATTAACAGTGCAAAGTTACTGCTAAAGGGTCTGATTAATGATTTGTTAAAAACCCCTTAAGAACGAATTCCAAAGGGGTTAAATAATTACTTATTATTTCATAAGTATCATTTTTTTAACAACATTGAATTTCTTGGAATCAGATACAGATTCAGCTTGAATTCTATAAAGGTAAACGCCAGAAGCAAGATTACTAGCATTCCAATCTACTGTATGAATTCCAGCATTTCTTGTTTCGTTAACTAAAGTTGAAATTACTTCGCCAAGAGTATTGAATACTTGTAGTTTTACTTTACTAGCAGATGGCAAAGAGAAACTAATTTTTGTACTTGGATTAAATGGATTTGGATAATTTTGACTTAAGTCAAAATTAGATGGAATTACTATTTCATCTTTTACACCAACAAACTGCTCTTGAATCTTTATATTATCAATTGACCATCCCCAACTAGTAGTAAAATCATCAGCAAGAAATCTGAAACGAATTACTAGAACATCTCCATCAGAGAATTTATCTAATAGATTTATATTATGAGTTTTATACATAGCTGGAGTACCATTTTGATTCCCAGCATAAGCAGTATTCCATTCACTATATAATCTTGAATCGTAACCATCTTCAAGAGCAATCCAATCACCACCATTAGTTGCCTCAACAATTACGTAATCCCAGAATTTAGCATCACCGAAAACAGTTCCAGCATCACCTGGTTCAACTATTGCAATATCATCATAACTAAAAGAACCATCATTTCCATCAACAATAATTGGAACTCTTAAAACAGCACTGTAATTGGTTTTATTCTCATAAGGATGTGGTGAATTTAAAGATCCATCCGAAAATCCAACAGCTGTATTTATACTTAAACCATTAAGAATTACATCACCTTTATCAGAGGTGAAGTTATTCATATATCCTTTTTCAGAAGCTAATAATTCATAAACATCGATATTTGTTGTAGATGATTTATAGGCACGACTACCTATCATAGAGCTTAAATAAATATCTGCAGAACCAGATGAAGATACATGAACAATAAAAGTAGTATCAACAGCACTGTTTGCATTAATTGTCATTACATTTACACCATTTATCACAACATTAGTGTAATCATAAACAGAACGTAAAGAGGCATTAATAATTAAACCAGAGGCTCCAACTTTTGCTGAATTAAGTACTGGTGCTAGTGTTGCCACTGGTGGTTTATGATTTGCCAATTCAGGTAATTTTACTGACCAAATACCTCGACCATGAGTTGCAACAACTACTTCATCGTCAACAACACGCATTTCCCAAATTGAAACTTGTGGAAGTCCATTCTTTGCTAAATGCCAGGAAACACCGCCATCAGTTGATTCAACAATACCAATATCAGTTCCAACCCAGATAATATCAGTATTATAAGGCATAACTGATACACAAAAAGCAGCAACATTAGGAAAACCATTTGTGCTAGTTGAGCTAGTTGCATAACCAGAAAGATCTGTCCATGTTTGACCATAGTTTGTAGTTCTTAATACTTTTGGTAATCCAGAAGATGAAAAAGTTGCATAAGCAGTAGCCTCGTTAGTTGGATGTGTGTCTAGCCCAGAAAACAGTCCTGAATTGATTAGTCCATTATCCTCAGCTTTTGTAAAAGACAAACCACCATCTTTTGATACATAAAGCTCATCAGAATAAGCACCAGCCCAAACTACTTGAGGTTCGGCAATTGAAATTGTAACCTGTGCAAAACTAAAGTATCGTCCATCGCCAAAACCTGATATAGGAATAAGTGACCAACTATCTCCAAAGTTCTCACTCTTATAAACACCTTCTGTAGTAATTGTATAAAGCAAATCGGGATCGCTATATGATTTTGCAATTTTAGAAACAAATGGTGAAACTGCACTATTACCCCACCCATTAAATCCAACATTTGAGGCACTATAAGTTTGCCACCCATCTTCTGTTTTGTAAAACTCATTATGTTGAGAACCACCAATCATTTTTTGCGCATCGCCATAATGCCATGAAACTTCATAACCATCTCCATCAATTCTGAAATCATAGTTAGTTGTTTTGTCTGCATCTACATTTTTTTCAGATTCCCAAGTTCCATTATCTTGCATACCCCCAAAATATTGACTACCACCTGGTTTTTTATCAACACCATAAAATTGTGAAGTGTTATAACCATTATTGCCAACTTCAGTAAATGAAGCACCTGCATCATAAGAAACAGCAACTCCACCGTCATTTCCATTTAAGAAAATAAATTCTTTTGCAGCCTTGTTAGTAGGGAACATTGTTATATTATGATGATCAACATGTGTGTAGGTATTAGTAGGATATCTGCCGTATCCATCTGTAATAGCAACGGAAGAACGATTTAATGAAGGAAATTCGTCAACTTCGATACTCAACTGAACATCTGGTAAATTATTAGCATTCCAAGATTTACCCACTGCCATCTTAAAAGCAATTACAAAACTATTCTCGAATTTTAATCCATTACTCTTTGCAATATCACTAGAAGGATTAGATGCATTATACTCAATGTTGTTAACAAATATCACATCTCCTCGAGAAGCTCCCAAATTAAAGACACTGTTTGCATAAACATCTGTAAACGAACACATTAATTGTTTGTTATTTTTAGTATCCCAAACTTCGAATGGAACATCAACATAATTTTTGTAAAGATATGTACTATTTGAAAATAAATGTGCCTTTTGAGTTTTACTAGATCCAAATCTAATTTCAATATTGGCTAATTGTGTATTTACTAAAACTTCTTCACCCCAAAAATCTTTACCTGTTCCTAAACCGCCATTCCTCTCAGGCAAAGCTGAAGGGGTATACGAAAATATTGTATCTAAATTATTATCAGTAATATTTGAAATTCCAATTATAGAAGCGGTAGATATATCTGCTTGCCATAAATCAGTACCTCCCATGTAAACAATATTTTCATCAAATGGATTAACACCTATTGTATTGTTATACCAACCCTGAGGACCTATCCAAGTTTTATTAGAGCCATCCTTTTCTTTAACTTCACCCCAAGTAGTTCCCCCATCAAAAGTTGAAAACATTTTATTTGGTGAAGAATCAACAGAAGCATAAAGTCTGTTAGTATCGCTAAGAGCTGCAGCAATTTCAATTCTACCACCACCAAATTTTGCTTTTTCTGGTAGATTCCACGAATTACCAGCATTGTGGGAGCGCATAACCCCTTGAGAAATAGGTGCAAAAAGTGTATTAAAATTTTCTGGGTTTGCTCTCAAATCTTGGACTTCGCCATTATAAACTTTGCTCCAAGTTAACCCACCATCAATTGTTTTAAATATTCCATTATTAGTTGCTGCAATAACAATATTTTCGTTACTTGGATCAATTGCTAATCTATTAACATAAGCATAATCAGGGTTTGTAGCTGTTATTGCTAACTGATTCCATGTTGCACCGTTGTCAATTGATTTGAATATGCCATCACCTTGAATAGCATCAGCATTACCAAAGCCTTCTCCGGTACCAGCGTATAAAATATTGATATTTGATTTTGCTATTTCCAAACAAGTAACTGCCAAATTTGGTAAGTCGTCAGTTAATGGAACCCAACTTGAACCCGCATCTGTAGTTTTCCAAACACCACCACCAACAGCTCCAGCAAACCATGTTTTGTATGTTGCGTCACTAGGATCAACAACTAAAGCTCTTGTTCTACCGCCAACATTAGATGAACCTCTCTCAACCCAATTTAATGTTTCCATAATTTGATTGCCATTATTCTTATTAAGTTTTAATTG